>Ga0302319_10001876_pt1 | contig 46463 bp, 33 predicted proteins | sample Bog_T0_2_FD_203319 | JGI IMG/M metagenome (GOLD analysis project Ga0302319, IMG submission 203319) | Peat permafrost microbial communities from Stordalen Mire near Abisko, Sweden - Bog_T0_2 | ecosystem: Environmental > Terrestrial > Soil > Wetlands > Peat | place: Sweden: Abisko, Stordalen Mire...
AAAAACGGTGTTGAGGAAGACATGTTCCTTGATAACATCCCCAACTCATTTCACCCAGCAAAATACATCCTAAAACCTCCTTATCTTAGCGCCATTCAGTACAAGTACTAAATTCAAGTCGCTTTTTAGACGCCCTCTTAGCGGACCGGGCATCCATATTTTCTTCTTTGCGGCTATGCCCAGGCCCACGTGACGCCTTGCAGCATGAACGGCGGTGTCACACCAAATGCCTTTGCAAACCCGGGGTTTAGATCGATGCCAGCTCCGTTTGTGATATCTTTCTTGCTCGGCATCGTATCCCCAAGCCTGCCAGTGACGGTCCGCCCTTTATATGTAACGGCCACTTGCTGACCGCTGGCTTTACTCTTGCTGCCCCACTTATTCATCCAATCCTCGCGTGGCAAAGCGCAATAGTTTCGTGTGTCTGTCGAGCAGGTAAAACCAAAATAGCCGATGCCATTGTCACCCACTTTAAAGCATTCCTGGTCGCTTTTCCCAGTCGCCTTGCACCTTTTGAAGGCTTCTACGTCTTTCGGATCCGCAAATGATGATGCTTTCATAGGGTTGTCATATTTTTTGGATTAAACTTTATTGGCTCAACCAAGAATAACCATAGGTGAAAACCCCTAATTACTTTGGAAAAACTACCCAGTCGGCGATGTGGAATGGACTAAAATCGCGATAATTGTGGTCAATAAATCTGTGTACCCTTAGCGCTGCGCACTCCACAATGCCCAAACATCACGGAAGTTCTTCCCATAAGTCCTATTGGCCCTATTCCCGTCCGGCAATGCGGGCACACAGGCTGAATAGCCAGCCAGCCTATTTCGCCGCCACTGCGGCCGTGCTCTTTGCGAGCGCGAGGCGCTCTGTATTTTTGCGGCGAGCGAGGCGTTTCTTGACGTTATTTTTAACTTTGCAGGTCCCATAAGCCCCCAACAAACACCCTTCCCGCATCCGCAAGCTTTATCGCGTCATATCAAAGGAACAGAATCGAACAAAACACCAATTTCTGCTTCCGCCTCGAATCTGAACCCTGAACCCTGAAAACTTAAGACTTCCCCTCATTCCGTCACTTTATCCTTTCTTCCCGCCATCCACACTGATTACCGACCACTGATCACTCCATTCCACCGCCCCCCTTGGTGCCTTTGTGCCTTGGTGGTGAAATCCTCCCGAAAAAGCGCAGGATTTATTTTTCTAGAACCCTGATAAAAATCCCCTATTCTGAATCCCCACTCATTTCTTACCGTTAAAACCCCGGACATTATGAAAACCGTTTATCTCATCGCCAATGGCGATCTTCGCCTCTCCGCAAACCAAAAATGCCAGGAAGCCCAGGCCTCCATGGAAGGGCAGATCGTCGCAGCCATCGAGCGCGAGGGCTGGAAGGTGAAGCGCGCACACCCGCTCGATCCGGCAAAGCACCACGGTTTCATCGACAGCCAGAAATACGGCATGGAAGTCTTCAAGACCATCCCGCCGGAGGCGCCGCTCATCGTGGCCGAGGCGGTCTGGCAATACAGCCATCACGTCCTGCACGGCCTCGTCACCCACGAGGGCCCGATCCTCACCCTCGCAAACTGGAGCGGCACATGGCCCGGGCTTGTCGGCATGCTGAACCTCAACGGTTCGCTCACCAAGGCGGGCGTGAAATATTCCACTCTCTGGAGCGAGGATTTCACCGACAAATATTTCACCGGGGGCCTGCGCCATTGGTTGAAAAAAGGCAAGGTGAAGCACGACACCTCCCACGTCCGCCCCTACAAAAAATCAAAGTCTCCGGACAAGGCCGGCAACACCGGCCGCAATATCGCGAAGACCCTCAAGACTGACAAGGCGATCATGGGCGTATTCGACGAGGGCTGCATGGGCATGTACAACGCCATCATCCCCGACGAGTTGCTCCACAAGACCGGCGTTTACAAGGAGCGCCTCAGCCAGTCCTCCCTCTACGCAAGGATGCTCACCGTCACCGACGCCGAGGCGAAGAAGGTTTACAAATGGTATCTCGACAAGGGAATGAAGTTCCAGTTGGGCAGGGACGAGGAGACCGAGCTCACCGGGGCCCAGGTCCTCCAGCAATGTAAAATGTACATCGCCGCCATGCGCATCGCGGATGATTTCGGCTGCTCGACCATCGGCATCCAGTACCAGCAGGGCCTCAAGGACCTCGCCCCGGCCTCCGATCTCGTTGAAGGCACGCTGAACAACGTCGATCGCCCACCCGTTTACCGTGAAGGCACGCACCACGAAATTCTGAAGGGCCGCGCCCTCCCGCACTTCAACGAAGTGGACGAATGCGCCGGCCTCGACGGCCTCGTGACCGACCGCATCTGGCGCGAACTCGGCTTCGCCCCCGAAAACACCCTGCACGACCTCCGCTGGGGCCGGCAGTTCAAAGGCGTCGTCAAGGGGAAGAAAATCAACGAATACGTATGGGTGTTCCTCATTTCCGGCGCAGTCCCTCCCGCGCACTTCATCGGCGGCTGGAAAGGCGCCACCAGCGAGCGCCAGCCCTCCATGTATTTCCGCCTCGGCGGTGGCACGGTGAAAGGCGTCAGCAAACCCGGCTGGATCGTCTGGAGCCGCGTCTTCGTGGCCGATGGCGGATTGAAATACGACACGGGCATCGCCGAGGTCGTCGAGCTCCCCAAGGAGGAAACCGAGGACCGCTGGAAACTCACCACCTCGCAATGGCCCATCATGCACGTCGTCCTCAAAGGCATTACCCGCGACCAGATGATGGCCCGCCACAAGGCCAACCACATCCAGGTCGTCTACACCCCCGACAAGGCCGGCGCCAAAAAAGGCCTGTACGCAAAAGCCGCCGCCATGGACGAATTGGGCCTCGAAGTCTCCATTTGCGGCGATGTCTAAGCCAAAAGCGGGCGCATCATTTGGCAAGGCTAATCAACCCTTGCCAACCCTTACCAACCGTCAGCCATGCCGCATATCGGCATCACTGCCTCACCCCGTCCCTGCCATCACGACCCCCCTTACCCCATGACCGGCCACTACTACATCGCCTGCGACCTCGGCGCCGAAAGTGGTCGCGTCATGCTAGGCCACCTCGAAAACGGTCGCCTCGCCATCGAGGAGATCCATCGCTTTTCCAACACCCCCGTCCCCCTCGGAAACTCCCTGCGCTGGAACATCCTCGGCATCTTCGAGGAACTGAAAACCGGCCTGGCAAAAGTCGCCGCGAAAAAAGTTCCAGTCGCCAGTCTCTCCGTCGATTCATGGGGCGTGGATTACGCATTGTTTAACAACCGCCAGCCCCTTCTCGCGCCGCCCCATCATTACAGGGACACCCGCACCGACGCCATCTTCGACCGCACGCTTACCTCATCACTTCCCCCGTTGATTTTCGAAGAGACCGGCATCCAGTTCATGGGGTTGAACACGCTCTACCAGTTGATCGCCGAGGTGGAAACCAACCCCGATCTCCTCGCCATCGCCGATCAATTTCTCAACATCGCCGACTACCTTCACTACCTCTTCAGCGGCGTCTGCCGCGCCGAGGAAAGCCTTGCCAGCACCACGCAAATCTACAATCCCCGCACCCGCGCCTGGTCCTCAAAACTCATCGCGCAATTCGGCTTTCCGGAAAAGTGTTTCCCTCCGGTCGTCGCCTCAGGCACCAAGCTCGGCCCGCTCCTCCCCGATATCGCGGATGCCACCGGTCTCCATGGCGTCGAGGTCATCGCCACCTGCTCGCACGACACCGGCGCAGCCGTCGCGGCAGTCCCAGCTCATGGCGACGGCTGGGCATACCTCAGTTCCGGCACATGGTCCCTCATCGGCGTCGAGCTCGACGCCCCGCTCATCAGCGAAAAAGTGCGTGCGCATAATTTCACCAACGAAGCCGGCTACGGCGGCACCACCCGTTTCCTGAAAAATATCGTCGGCCTCTGGATCCTGCAGGAATGCCGCCGCACATGGTCTGCATCGGGAAATGCTCTCGACTACGCCGCGCTGAACCAGCTAGCCACTGCCGCGGAACCGCTGCGATCATTGATCAACCCAAACGCCGCCCGTTTTCTGAAACCCGGGCAGATGCCCGAGAAAATCAGCGCCTACTGCCACGAGACGGGACAGCCTGCGCCCGAGACACCAGGGCAATTCACGCGATGCATTCTTGAGAGCCTGTCATTGCTCTACCGCCGCACCCTCGATGAACTCCAGACCCTCACCGGACGCACGATCCACACGCTGCACATCGTAGGAGGCGGAAGCCAAAGCACCTTGCTCAACCAATTCGCCGCAAACTCCACCGGGCGCAGCATCATCGCCGGCCCCTTCGAAGCCACCGCCATCGGAAATCTCCTCATCCAGGCCATCGCACTGGACCATCTTCAATCGCTGGAGGAACTCCGCAAAACCGTCCGCGATTCCTACCCCGTCACCATCTTCAAACCACAGGACGCCACCGTCTGGAAAACTGCGCACGAGCGTTTCGCAAGACTTGAACCTGTGGCGGGCTGAGCTTTTCCATAATTTCCTCGCAACGCGTGGAGAAAAGTCTCGCAATGTGCATAATAGTGCATTACATTCCTCTGTTGCCTTATACCGGAATTAGAAAACTATGCCTGCCCCTGTTCAAAAAGGACCATTCATTTTTTGTCCCAAATCGGGAAAACTCATCGGATGCACATCGCGTTATGCGATATGTATTTTCCCCTTCGTAGGGTTCATCGCCCTCTTGTGGCATCTCATCCGGATCATCCCAAAGCCAAGCCGCGCTACTTATCCCTGCCAGCAGGTGGCGGCGCCCTTGGCTTGGGGATTTGTCAGCTACATCGCTGGATTACCCGTCTCAATTTTAGCCTTCAGGAAGGCCCGCAAAAATTTCCGAAATGCACACTACATGTTCGCAGGAGCATGTTCCCTCGTGGCCATTGCTGCAACCGTCTTTGGCATACACTCATGGACCGGAAACGCCTCGGCCTCTCCGTGGACCCCTCTCGACCCCCCGAATAAACCGATCGGCGTCGCCCGCGGCATCAATCCAGGTCGTGTCGTCTGGGTCCGCGATGCCTCCGCTGTGCATTGGGATGGCGAGACTGGCCACTGGTGGGATCCCGCCGCCACGGACCAGGCACGCGTGGGCGCAATGATGTCACAGACGATGCGCGTGCTCACCAGCGCCAATGACGACAAGTCCGCATGGAATGCACTCTTCACTTCCTACAACAAAACCCACGGCAAAGGAAACGCAGGCTACGTCGCGGGGCAAAAAATCGTCATCAAAATCAACCAGAACACCGCCCGCGAAGGCCACGCCGAAAATGGCAACCCCCGCAACCAGAACAGCATCAACGGCAACCCCCACCTCATCCTCGCGATGCTCCGTCAGCTCGTCCACAAAGCCGGCGTCAACCCCGGCGATATCACCATCTACGACATCAGCCGTTACATCGGGGATAGCATCTTCGTCCCCTGCCACGCGGAGTTTCCGGCGGTCCATTTCGTGGAGCTCGACAAAGGCGGCGGCGAAGGCCGCGAAGCCGCGCCCCCGGAAAACCAGTGGGTGCAAAACGCGATCACCTACTCCGACCCGACGCGCGGCCTGGGAACAGCCCTCCCGCCCTTCGTCGTGAATGCCTCCTACATGATCAACATGGCGATCATGAAAAACCACGGCGACGCCGGCCCGACCCTCCTCGCAAAGAACCACTTCGGCACCGTCCACGGCCTGAACCACGGCGCAATCTCCCCGAAACGCATGGGTGAATCCAATCCCCTCGTCGACCTGCTCGCCCACAAGGACGTCGGTGAAAAAACCGTGCTCTTCATGATCGATTCCCTCTACGCCGCCGATGGCCCCGATGCCGCCCCGCGCAAGTGGAAGCTCGCCCCCTTCGGCACAGCCGCGAACCCCGGCTGGCCCGCCAGCCTCTTCGCATCGCAGGATGGCGTCGCGATCGAGTCAGTCGGCTTCGACTTCATCAACGCCGAGTGGGGCTGCGACCCGTTCACCGATAACTATCTCCACGAAGCCGCGCTCGCAGATAACCCACCCTCCGGCAAAAAATACGGCCCCATCAGCCTTGGCACGCACGAGCACTGGAATAACTCCGACAGCAAGCAATACAGCCGCAACCTCGGAATGGCAAAAGGCATCGAGCTGGTCCCCGTCTTCTTCCCATCCGCACCCACTAACATCTCGGAAATCCCCTCGGATTCGAAGATAGCGCTTACCTGGCCCGCACAAACCGGCGTCACGAGTTACCATGTTAAACGCGCGACCAAAAGCGATGGTCCTTACACCACACTCCAAAGCTCCGCTACCACGAGTTATACCGACAAGCAGGTTACCAACGGCAGCACATACTACTACGCAATCTCCGCCGTGAATACCCTCGGCGAAAGCGCCGACTCCGAAGTCATCAGCGCCAACCCAGGCGCATTCGTCGCCGCCATCAGCTGCGGAGGAAGCGGCGCCGCGCAGTTCACCGCTGACGCCAATTACACCGACGGCTCGCCGACCATCACCACGAACCCCATCGACATCAGGGGCCTCACCGCCCCCGCCCCGCAATCCGTTTATCAGAACGACCGTTTCGGGAATAACTTCCACTACACCTTCACCGGACTCACCCCGGGGATGAGTTACAACGTCCGCCTGCACTTCGCGGAACTCTATTTCAGCAACCCCGGCCAGCGCATATTCAATGTCACCATCAACGACAAACCCGTCCTTACTAACTTCGATGTAATCGCAACCGCAGGCACCAAGAACAAAGCCGTGATCCGCGAATCCACGGTGACAGCCGATGCCTCGGGCCGCATCGTCATCCAGTTCGCCTCCGTGAAGGACAACGCAAAGTGCAACGCCATCGAAATCCTCGCGCTGGCTAAGTAGCAGTCAGGGCTGTTGTTCTGAATAACTTGCCTGTTACCAACCTATGGAAATCCCCCGCCTCCACTCGACGCTGACCGCCTGCCTCCTCCTCATCTCCACGCTCCCCACCAGCGCCCAGGAACCCGTCCCTGTCGGCAAAGGCTCCTACGCCTCATTCCCGCCGCCCGGCGTCGCCCGCGGAAAACCCGAGGAAGTCGAAAAGACAGATCTGAATCTCATCCCGCAGCCCGACCGCCCCATCGCCACCAACAAATGGTGGACCCATCTTCTCTTTGCAAAGGATACCCGCCCCGTCGGCCTCTGGCCTTACCCGATGCGCGCCGATACCACATCCACCGGCCTCGATATTTTCTTCCCCACGCGCTGGGATAACAGCGGCGATTCCACCGTGTGCGAATTCCCCCTCAAGCTCGGCGCGAAAGACTTCCTGCCGCCGAAGGCAAAGGTGAAGGAGTGGACCGACTGGACGATCGCCTTTGAACTCGGCGACACGCCGGAGAAATCGATGGACGTCACACTCGGCGAAGGCATGCCCTACGTCTGGGTCGAGTGCCACGGCATCCAGCCCGTTCTAACATTACCCGCGGGACAGCCCGTGAAATTCTTCGACCGCACCGGGAATACGGTCATGCTCCCCCAGGCCGGCGATTGCATTGGCCTCGCATGCGGCGACCGTAACTACGGCATCTTTGCACCGGATGGCACCAGCTTTCAGACCGATGGCACAACAGTGAGTGTTACATTCACCGGCAAGGCTCAGTTTCTCGTCATCTGCCCGCTCCCCGCTGCGAAGGATCTGGATTACTTCCACAACTACGCCTACGCCATCCCTCGCGACACAAAAATCTCATGGCAATACGATCCCGTGAAAGGCCTGGTGACCACGAACTGGAAGATCACCACTGAGGCGCTCAAGGGTGCCGGCAGCCCTCTGGGCACCGCTAATCAGATCATCCAGGGCTGGATTCCCCATCACTACAACGGCACGACTAACAACCTAGCCTTCAACAGCCTCGAATACATTACCCCGCGCGGCAAACTCCGCTGCACTGCGGGCAACGACTTCTCCATCTCCTACCCTTACACCGGCATCGTGCCAAACCTCCCGGCTCCGAAAAAAATCGGCGGTGATCACGATTACGATCCCACCCGCCTCCACGCCTACTTCGACATGCTCCTGCAAAATCCCAAGTTCGGCGCGGATACCTACTGGGGCGGGAAGGATATCCTCCGCTTCGGCCAGTGCGCGCTCATGGCGCAGCAGACGAACGACCCCGACTACCAGAAATTTTGCGACGCGCTGAAGGATGCGATGGCTAACTGGTACACCTACACCCCTGGCAAACCCGACCATTACTTTACTTACTATCCGAAATTCAAGGCCCTCATCGGCATTAACCCGAGTTACGGCTCGGAGGCGTTCAATGACAACCACTTTCACTACGGCTATTTCACATTCGCCACCGCGCTGCTCGGCATGCAGGACAGGCAATTCGCCGCCGACTACGGCGGCATGGCGGAACTGGTCGCGAAGCAATATGCAAACTGGGACCGCACCGACAAACGCTTCCCGTTTTTCCGCACCTTCGACATCTGGCAGGGCCATTCCTGGGCCGGCGGCACAGGCTCGCAGAATGGCAACAACCAGGAATCCTCCTCCGAGGCCGTGCAAAGCTGGGCCGGCCTGATCTATCTTGGTCAAACCCTGGATAACAAAGCGATGACCGATGCCGGCATCATGGGCTACGCCATGGAAACGCAGGCCACCATGGAATACTGGTTCAATGTCAGCGGGAATACCTTTTCGCCGGCCTGGAAACACGCGATCACCGGCATGGTCTGGAGCGCGGGCAAAGTTTACGGCACCTATTTCACCGGCGATCCCGCATGGATCTACGGCATCCAGTGGCTGCCCGCCTCCCCCATGCTCTCCTACCTCGTGCGCGACCCGGCCTTTGCAAAAAAAAGCTACGAGAACATGGCGAATGATTTCAACGCCCACGAGCAGGCCGATGCCGCCAAGCCCCCGCGCGATGGCAAACCGCCGCACGTAGCAAAGACCGCCGATATCAAGACCTTCGGCGCAGCCCTCGGCAGCGTGATGCTCGGCTACAAGCTCATGTTCGACCCCGACTGGGTCGCGGAACAACTCGATACCCTCTGGAACGAGCCCGGCGACAGCATCGCGCACAACGCCGGCGAAATGACCGTGATGTATTACCAGGCGCAATCCATGCGCAACCTCGGCCTGGTGGACTGGAAATGCCACGGCACCAGCCCGACCTCCATGGTCTATTACAACGACAAGACCAAAACCCGCACCTTCATCGTCTGGAATCCGCAGGACAAAGCCGAGGCAGTCACTTTCTACGAAGGCGCCACGCCGCTGGGCCAGCTCACTGCCCCACCCCACGCCCTCACGAGCGTGAATAAGTTGTAACTCCCTGGCCTTATCGCTTATTTAGAAGCCTCGTGAGAAAGAATTCCCCCTTCATCGCTCAGAACTGTCGGCTCATTCTCTCCAGTGCACTAGCCGCCCTTTGTTTATACACGCCATCCTTGCACGCTCAGGATGCGCTTTTCATCGGGAACAGCTACACCTACGGGGGCCCCGAAAAGGTCATCCACGATCACGGCGGCGTCCCCAAGCTGGTGGAAGCAATCGCCTCTTCGAAAGGAAAGAGCATTTCCACGCTCATGCTCACCGTGGGCGGGAAGGATTTGGGATACCATCTGCAACAACCCGTGACGGAGCAGGATTTGAATTTGAAAACGTGGGATTGGGTGGTGCTGCAGGATTTCAGCAGCGAGGCGACCCACGTGGGCAAGCTCGATGCGTTCTTCCAGAATGGCGAGAGCTTCACCAGAAAGATCATGGAGCATTCGCCGAAAACCCGCGTCGTCTTGTACGAGACATGGGCGCGCCCGAAACAAAGCCCGTTTTATTCCGGCACCTCGACGCCGAAAACGTTTTTGGATGTTGCGCAAATGAACTCGGAGATCCAGAAGAACTATGGGGAACTTTTCCACCGTCTCGATGCGATTGATCCCGCGCACGTCGAGCTCGCGCCCGTGGGCCTCGCCTTCGAGCGTTGCGTGGAGAAATATCCCGGCCTCAATCTCTATTGCCCCGACCTGCACCATGCGAATACGGAAGGCAGCTACCTCGCCGCGCTCGTGATATACTCCACGATTTTCCAGGACACCCCCAAGGGCGCCACGCACGATTTTTTCGGCACAAGCCTCGACGCCGAAGTCGCCACAAAACTCCAGGAAATCGCCGATTCCGTCACCTCGCAAAAAGTCCAATAGCGCCCGCATCTCCCGTTTCGTGCTTCGAGCTTCGTCATTCTTTCGTCATTGCTCATTCGTCATTCGTCATTAAATTCCCGCCGGGGTTGCTCCTTCCCGCCGCATATAGTTTATTAAACGAGCATGCCCCTCTTCACCTGGATCATCCTCGCCGCGATTGTCGCGTTCTATCTGCTCGATACCCTCACCGCATTTCTGAACCTCAAGACGCTGCATCACTCCGCCTCCGCCGATTCCGATGGAATTTACGACGACGAAACCTACCGCAAGCTGCTCGATTACACCGCCGTCAATACACGCTTCGGCATCATCCATTCGACATTCGATCTCCTCGTCCTCCTCACATTCTGGCTCACTGGCGGGTTCGAGCTTCTCGACCGCGCCGTGCGGGCGCTCCACTGGAGCCCCGTCCCGACCGGGCTGGTGTTCATCGGCGCGCTCGGCTTTGCAAAAATGCTGCTCTCCATTCCGTTCGATATTTACCACACATTCATCATCGAAAAGCGGTTCGGTTTTAATAACACCACCCGCGCCGTTTTCCTGGCCGATCAGCTCAAGGGCCTGCTCCTCGCCGTGCTTCTGGGAGCGCCATTCCTCGCGGTCGTCCTCGCATTATTCCAATACGGTGGCCCCCACGTTTGGCTCGGGGTGTGGGGCATCGTCACCGCGTTCATGCTGCTCATGGCTTATGTCGCGCCCGCCGTCATCATGCCTCTGTTTAACAAATTCGAGCCGCTGGAAGAAGGGGCCCTGCGCGACTCCATCCTGGAATACGGCAGCGCCAACCGGTTCCCCATCGCCGGCCTCTTTGTCATGGATGGCTCAAAGCGCTCCGCGAAATCAAACGCCTTCTTCACCGGCTTCGGTTCTACCAAGAAGATCGTGCTTTTCGACACGCTCATCCGCAATCACACCGTCGGGGAACTGGTTGCCGTCCTCGCGCATGAGGTCGGCCACTTCAAGCACCGGCATGTCATCCAGCACATGCTTCTCGGCATCCTGAACATCGGTCTCATCCTCTTCCTCGCCTCGGTCTTCATCCACCAGCCCGCGCTCCACGCGGCCTTCGGCGTGAGCGCGGTCTCCGTCTGGTGCGGCCTCACCCTGTTCATGGTGGTCTATCTCCCCGCCAGCCGGATCATCACAGTGGCCATGGGTTTTCTCTCCCGTGCCCACGAGTTCGATGCCGACCGCTTCGCCGTCGAGACCACGCGGCAAGCCGGCGCCATGATCGACGCCCTCAAAAAACTCTCCAAAAACAACCTCTCAAACCCCGTCCCCCATCCTCTCGCAGTCATCCTCTACCACTCCCACCCCCCCGTCCTCCAGCGCATCGCCGCAATCCGCGCCCTGAGTTAAATATTCAAACTCGACTCCTTGAGATTCCAGGGCGGCAACTGGAAGTTTTTCTCTCACCGTCGCCCGCCGCGTACTTCGGGCTTCGTCTTTGCTCCGCCTACGGCCTGAACACATGCAGCCGTCCGCTCACCGGATCAAGTGCCGCAGTGATGAAATTGTTCGCCGGTTTTGCACCGCTCGCCGGGACAGGGTCAGTCTCCAGCTTGAAGGAAATAAACCATTTGTCATTATTCACGCCGTTGGGATCAAGGCTCGTCCCGCCCGAGGGCCGGAATTGGAACGCCACATAGGTTGCATTGTTGAAACCCGGTAGATTTTCCGTTCCCGTCGTCGGCGCAAGCGAGGTTCCCGGGTAACTCGGGCCAAGCAAGGTCGAAAACGCGCCGGAAACCATGATTGCCCCCGTGGGAAGATATTTCACGCTGGTCAGCGGCGTTGCGACGGTCCCCGTCGGATCGTAGGTGAATATGCGCATCGCGCGGTACGCCGTGGCATTGGTTCCGTCCGTGGGACCGGGCAATTTGTAAAACCGCACCTGCACGAGACAGTTTTGCGACAGGGCCGTCTGCCGCGCCACGTTCAACTGGTCCACCACCATGTTGGCCCCGGCGGTAAGATTGGTGGCGCGTCCCACCGAGCGGAATGCCGGCACCACCATGGCCATGATCAGGATCATGATCGCGACCACCGCCAGAAGCTCAATGAGCGTGAACCCCTTCGCACCCGTTTTTTGTGAGCGCGGGGAACTCATGGCGCGAATTGCTTGCTGCTGATCACGCGGAACCGGTACGGCCCGAGGGTGACATTCGGGCTGGCCTCCGTGTAAGGCACGCCCCCGCTCGAAGTCTGCCCGCTGGAGTCCACAAATCCCGCGCTGGTCGGGTCAAGGTACCGCTCCACCACAAACGAGCCGCGAAATTCCCCGGTCACCTGGTCCTCCCCGTTGATGAAGTTTGCCGCGCCCGTAAACGGATTTTTCTTCAAGGTCTGCACACGCACATGGACGGTGTAGGTGTTCGATTTTGTAGTGAGCCGCGGGTAAATCGACGAATAAGGCCGCTCCAGGCTGTTATCGCCCGTCAGAAAATTTCCCGTCTGCGAGGTGTGGTCGCCGATGTAGTCTGCATTCCAGAAAGCAGCCAGCTTTGTTTCGATGGAACCCGTTGGCCCCGTGGTATCACTGTTTGAGATACTGCCACTGAGATACGGGCTATGCCCGGTAGGATCAGTTTGGTCCATCGGTATCAATGGAATGGTGGTGATCTCCGAGGCCGAGATGAACGGCTGGTTCTTGCCGAACCGGTAATCCATCTCGCGCAACGTGTCGTCGATGTCGATGTTGCGCCGCACGGAGACATTCACGCCGCCGCCCGACCCGCCTGCCGAGCCTTGATCGTAGGTGCCCATGGATTTGTAGAAATAGGAAAACGGCCAGTTCTGGCTTTCCGCAGGCCGGTAATCGTTCTGGTTCGGATTGAGCGCGGTCATCTTCGCCGATTGCAGCACTGCGTACAACCCGGTCTTGCGCGTGATGTAATTAAACGGCGCGATCTGGTAGTTGATGTTGATCTTCCCGCCGGTTGCAAACGGCTCGCTGATCGGGTACGGCTCCACCACCGGCATCCAGAAAAGATCGAGCAGCAGATGGTCGGGCGGCGATACCGCCCCGGGATCGCTCGCCCCTCCCGGAAAATACGATCGCGGCGGATGGAAAAGCAGCGTCTGCCACGGTTTGCCCGCGATCACCCCCGTGGGAAGTGAGCCAAACATCACCGGTGACGAAACCTGCCGGTTCGGCGAGAAATAGGTGCTCTGCTGCGCCAGCGAGCCTTCCCCGGCCGAGAAAAGGCCCACATAGGGCGCCTCCGCCACCCCCGAGGAAATGATCACATCCGTCCCCTCGTCCACTTTATTGAGCAGCGGGCCGTCGCCCACGAATGCAGGTCCGTTGTCCCAATCCCCGTTTTGCTTGGCTCCATTGCTGTCCGTCATGAATACTCCATTGATGCCCCCTGGAATATAGGAACAAATTCCGGCGTTGTACGTCTGGACGCCCTGGGCGCCCTGGGGATACAGTCCGGCGTTTGGGCCGCCCGGACCTTGGATCAGGGATCCGAATTGCACGCTGGGCCACCATCCACCGGTGTCTGCGGGCTGCGACGTGATGAGGTAGGAGTGCCTCAGGCTATGCACTGCTCCTATCGTCCCGGACGCATTCGGGGGCAGCTGGAAATAGGAGGCCGGCACTGTTCCCGTCATCGCAAGCAGACGAAAATCCCCCTGGATGGAGGAGCCTGTGGCGACGAGCGACCTTACGGTGTCCCCGGTGTTGGCGTTCCCGCCACCTGGCACCCAGTAGTTGTTGCTCCAGATCATTTTGGTAACATTCATCGGGTTCGACAGGTTGCTGTCAAATCGAGTGTTGGTGTTTGACGCGCCGGGGAGTGGATAATAGGGCTGTGCTGTGTAGGTGTACGTCGTTCCGGTGATCACGGTTCCCGACATTAGCAAAGTTTGGGTCTGATTGAGGGCCAGTTTCGGAATAGGCACGGTTCCGCTGAATTGAAAATTCAACGTCTGCACAATACTGCCGTTTTTATTGATATCCGGCGCGTAGATATCCACGGCAAACGTGCCGCTGGTGATCACCAGAGGGGAACCGGGCGTCTGGGATGTTGACGTGGCTGACAAAATCGACGTTCCGTTGACGGTAAAAGTGCCGGACGTCGGCGGTGTCGCTGTCGGATTGTTGACCATCAGCGTCATCACCCCGATATCGCCGCCAATTTTGCATTCATTGTCGCTACTGGGATTAAGAAAGGGGCCCCCGGTTCCCGACATGGTGACTGCGGACCCCGAAAATACCGCTTGGCTCGTTCCGCTTTGGTCCGTGATTTTGATCGTGCCGATTTCCTGGTGGAATTTAATGCTGATGTCGTTGTAGAGGGCAGGGAACCCAGCCATGGGCGAATAGAGCCGCGGGACCAACGCGCATTGGATCTGCGTTTGCGTAGCCGGGTTATAGTTCAAGCTTCCTCCAATCAGCGTAGGGCCCGTATAGTTGACGCCGTTCAACGTGGCCTTGTTGGGTTCCACGATGTTTTTCCAGTTAGGATGGGGCGTGTCGGTGTAAGTATAGGTCCCGCCGCTGATGACATTGGTAGTTTCGGCTGTGTCTTCCGCATCCTTGGAATTGATCCTCGAATCTGTTTTCACGATCAGGAGCGACAGCTCCGGAATCGTGGCAATGCGTCCGGCGCCGCGAGTCCCGTTTCCAGGGTTGATGGGTGCGACCTGCCCGCTTGCCGTCGATCCCGATCCTGCCGGCCCGGTGTAGGCGCCGCCTGTCGACGCGGTTATATCCACAAGGTTGGTGCAGCGGATATAGTCGAATATCTCGGTCAATATCTGGTTGCGGTCCGCTCCATATTTGCTGGAAAAATTTCCTCCAAAGCCCGGAATGGATTGTCCCGTAAGCGTTTGCAGGTAACTGTATAAAGCCGCATTGCGCGTCCCCCAGTCCGTGGTGGAACTGGTCGGGTCCTGCCTGGTGAAATAAAACGGAAGCAGGTTTGTGCTGGTGCCTCCCACCGTCGAGCAAAACGCAACTAACTGGTCATTGGTTGTCATCCGCGACGTATCGGTGCCGCTGTTGATCTGGGCCTTTGTGATCGGCCAGATCGCGATGCGCGGCATGTTAAACAGGTTTTGCTCCGGGGCCTTGCTGCTTGCAGTAAGGAAGAACTTCGTCTTTTCCACAAGTGGCCGTGGGTCGCTTCCCGAGGTAAGGATGGTGCTGCCGGAGATCGTGCTCTGGATCGTGCGCGACGGCATGTAAAGCAGCTCGTCCGCCGTGGCATACAGCCGGTCAGTGTCCGGCGTCGCCACTGCGGGAGCCCGCTGCGTGCCTCCCATGGAGGTCGATGTGGAGCTCTCCACGATCCTCGGGGCGATCGTGGAGATCGCGCTCACAAAGTTCTGCCTTTGCGAGGTGGTCATCGAGCCTGAAAGGGGAATCCCCAGCGCGTTTCTGATCCATACGCCAAGCACGGGGGAGAGGCAGGTCGTGGCGGGATGGCCAGGGTAACGCTGAAATTCATTTTGCGAGCCTTGGTACATGCCCAGGTCCCACTCGTAAACCCGGTTCACATCCACATTCGCTCCGCTGCTATATGTTGGTGAAGGTTGCGTGTCGCACACAGGCGTGTCCCAGAAAGTCCCCTCGGACGCCGTGTTGATGTTGACCTTGGAGGTTTCATCGTCCGTCCAGAATGCCACCCGGGCGACGATGGGGTTCGATGCGGTCGGAATGGTGGTGCCGCTTCCGATAGTAACATTCGCGCCTGATCCAGCGGTGGCTGTGAGCAAGGTGCCGTCCTTGAGCATATACAGCCACTGCACCGGCATCGGCACGGGATTTGTCGCTGCCGTGGGGGTGTTTCCAGGGGTATAACTGATACCTACCGCGGCGGGATTCGTCCCGAATCCCTGGATATCGGGATTTATGCCGTCTGTGGAATAGGAAAGTGTCGTGGTCCCGTCCTGGGTGATCGTTTGCATCGCATTCCCGTCGATAATCGGGAAAACCGGAAGATTGGTTCCGCTGGTGACAGGGCTGTTAAGGTCCGTATAAAGATTGGGTTGCGAAAGCCAGGTGTTCCCCGCCGGAAGGTCCGCCCCGGCCGAGGGATCAAATGCGCCGGTCACTGTCATCTGGCTGGAGGAATAAAGCTTGTACGCGGTCACGGGATTCCCGCTGGTATCATAAGTGCGGATCAAGCCGGGTTGCGAAATCCATGCATTATTGGAGGCGGTGGACGCCTGCCGGATCTGCGCGATTACCAGGTTGACCGCGGAATCAGCCAGCATTCTGACGTTGGTTTGCGATTGGTAGCCTTTGGAATCCGCAAGGTCGGTCGTAACCCGGGACATGAACGCAATCACGATCACCGAAAGGATCACCAGCATTCCCAGCACGATGAGCAGCGCAACTCCGCCGGACCGTTTGTGATCCGGTTGGACACTGTGGGAAAGCGAGGGCGTGAACGTGCCTTTTCTCATCGTTTTAATTGCTCCATTTCGCTTGTGAGATGCTGATGCTGGTCGAGAACACGCGGTAGGTGATGTGCAGGTTTGCCAGCGCCTGCTGCAGGCTTGCGAGATCGGTGAGATATTCATCCCCGTATTGCCCGTTCGCTATGCCTGTCGCGCTGGAGGCGGTCTGAAAAATAGAGGAAAGGCCGCCGGTAAGGGCGGTATTGGTGAATGTCGGCATCGTCTTCCCGTTCACCGCCGCGAGCCGCAAGGCGCTTGGCTCGTCGATCGCGACCATGGTTACTTGCACCAGCGGCGGAAGCTGGTTGCGTGTTGTGCCCACCAGCGGGCTTGAATCCGCATTGGCCACCACGGGGTTTGTCGGGCTGGTCGTGACCCATGCGCGCGAATCATAGGCATAGTGCGGGGCAAGCTGTGCTGTCGTTCCGGAGGTGGCGGGATCGTTTGGAGACCGCATCGGAAGGATGATCAGCGCGATGATATTATCCGCGATGGTTCTCTTCAACGGAGCAGCCAGGGTGAGCGGATCAGTAATCCAGTTTGGCGGGAATTGGTTGGATACATACGTGTAAATTTCATTCGATTCTGTCGGGATGCTGAGTTCCTTCAGCCGGAAACGGTAACGCAGTGGAATGGTCGTGGTGCCGCTTGTGGTGGTCAAAAAATTGGGACGGTCAACGGAATCGCTGGAAAATTCGATGAAATATCCGCACTCATTCAAAAGGTTGGCCAGGGTGGCCGTGGATGTCGTGGTGGAAGAGTAGCCGAGCGGCGCTTGGAAAAAAATCGAGTGGGTCGTATAAAGCAGCGGGGCCCGTGTCGATGCCAGGGCGCTGAGGAGGCCTGTGGATTGGGTGGTGGAACTCATGGACTGGCCGGAAATGAATTGCAGCTCCGACTGGCGCAGGTAGGAGCTGGGCACAAAGGTCGGGGCATTGGCTGCCGTGCGGGGATTCCCGTTTACATCCGCATAATCCCAATACGTGTTTAACATCGCCTGGCTGATCTTTCGCGTCATCAGCTCAAATCCCGCCCTCGCCTCCTGGAACGAATCGACCTTGGCCTGCGTATGCTGCATCAGGTTGGTCGCGTAGTTCGTGATCTGGACGGTCATCACCAGGATCAGGACGAGGATCCCGGTGGCAACCAGCAATTCCACAAGGGTGAATCCGCTTTTCCCGGGGTGCCGCGCCAGAGGCAACGGGGAATCTCCGCCCTGCTGAACGATCCGGTCGGGATGACGCATGGATCAAAGTCCGTTATTGGCGACGTAGCTGGTATAAACGCGGGTCGCCGATGGATTGGAAACCTTGCGTATGGTCACGGTAACGGTTGCCATCGGCGCGCTTGCCTGGGATTGCGTCGCCGTGGTCTGCGACGAGGTGCTCGACAGGTACGCAATGGACGATGGTTGTACTCCGGTGGGGATGCTGCTGTCATAATAAACCTGCACTCCCGCGCTATAGACATAATTGGCGGGCGTGGTGGAGGTGGGATTGGCCGCGACAGCCTTTCCCTGGTCGTCAAAATAATAGCCCTGCACGGGCGGCAGCGCGGGGTTCGAGCCGGCGTTCTGGTCCGCCAGGGTCAAAAGGTTGGAAAATTTAGCTTGTTTAACATTTGTTAAAACATTTTCCGCGATTTGCGATTCGACCGTGGAATCCACGGAGTTGGTGAATGCGTTCAATCCCACGGGCAGCAGCCCGAACAGGCCCACGAAGGCGAAACTCACGATCCCCAGCGAAAGCACCACTTCAATCAAGCTGAACCCGCGCATGCTCAATCCCGATGCAGGCGACGCTTGGGTGCAATAAAGTCCGGGCTGTGCTTTCAATTGCTTTGGTGTGGTTGGTTGCATGGGGGGAGTTTGAGGTTGTTGTAATGCACTTTTATGCACATAAGTTGCCCCATTTACTTTTCAATTGCAAATCTTTTTTTCAAAAATTTCATACGGTCAAATCTTCGCTACCGCCCCCTTTCCATGGAAAGTTTGACGGATGCCGGATCACTGGTTTTGAGTGGAAATTCTGCATTCTTTGGTAGTTAATGCACATTAAATGAAAGCAAAGCAATTGAACCGGGGGGCGGATTGCCCAACTCTCGGCAAAAATGTTATCATTTTCCAGCGAATTTGCAAAACCTGCGGAATTGACACCCTTTCATCGCTCATTTTCATGGCCCCGCCAAAGCCCTCCGCGGCAGGGCTAATCAACCCTTGCCAACCGTCAGCTATCCCCCACCCCTGCCATATCGACCCAACTTTCCGCCCCAAAAGCATTAACACCCTTCCGGCTCCAAGACCGGGAAGGGTGTTAATTTGTTCATACCGGTCGCGCCCACGGTCAGGTCCCCACCCGACGCTTGCGCCACCTCTGAAAACCAATGAGCATTCCAAACCCACCCAGGATCATCCCCCATGTCCCCGGCTCGGGAATCGCCGTCAGCACGATATCGTTTCCTCCAATCGTCGAGTTCGACCCGAACTCACCCGTGTAGCTCAACGCATACTCCTGGCTTCCGATATAGACATCGCCGATCGTGTTGCCCACCCCGTCCGCCACAAACCGGTCGTTCGCCCCTGAGTAGTAGATCGTCCCCATCGTGTTCACCCCGTTCACATCAAGATCCAGTGTCGTGAACCGCCCCGTGGAGAGTGTCGTTCCAAGATTGAACACAAAGTAGTTGTCCAGTCCCGTGTTCCCGGCTTTCCCCTCGTAATTGGTCGTCTTGTTCGCCAGCAATGTCGCGTAGTCCGCGCTCGAGATGGTCAATTGCAAGGTCACTCCCGAGTTGCTCGTTCCATTCCCCAGGATCTGGGCTGCCGTCGCCGCCTGGCTCGTCGTGCTGTTTGTGCCCGCCCCGATCGTAACTCCCGTGCCGATCCCGAGGCTCACCTGACCGGTGGTCCCCGTCACGATCATCTGCGAATAATACAGGTGTGAGAGATTCGCCTGCGGGGCTGCGCTCCCGCTGCTCGCCACGTTGAAATTCGCCGTCGAACTCGCGTTATATGCCAGATCCGTAGTCAATACACCAGGCGCGGTCCCGCCGGGGCTCGTGATACCTCCCGCGCCCACTGTCACCCCGGCAGTAACCCTGCCGGTGCCTGACAATAAAGCACCACTGCCTGTGGTCACTGCACCTTCCAGCGTTCCGTTTACCGCCAGGCCGCTGTTTGGATTTAAAGTCGTTCCGCCGATTGCATCCACCGTGCCGCTGCTGATCGTGTTGCCGACGCTGGTGACACCCAGGCTTGCCACTGTCAATGTGCCGACACTGCTCAAGTTGCTGGTGCCCGTAAGCGCCACACTTCCCCCGATATTACCCGTTCCTGAAAGTGTCGCTACTCCCACCGTCACTGCGCTGCTTCCGGAAAGAGAACCATCCACTTCCAATGCGCCTGCGTTCACCGCCGTGGCACCCGTGTAGCTGTCCGAACCGGAGAGGATCAATGTTCCCGTCCCAGACTTTGTAAGTCCGTAAGCATTGCCTCCGTCGGATACAGCCCCGCTCACCGTCAAGGCGCTTCCGCTCACCGTCCATGTCTGACTTGATCCCAGCGCCACCTTGCTGCTGATCGTGTGCGCCGCAGAGCCCGCATCCACCGTGATGCCGTTGCCTGCGGTATTCCCGTTGGTACCACTTGCGTTGATCGTCAAGGTGTTCGTCCCGCCGATCGTCACCGAAGTGGTTGCCGCAGTGCTGCCCGTTCCGGTGAACTCCAGGCTGTTGATTGTGAAGTCCTGCCCAAGTACTGTATTCACGTTTGTGCCGCTGTTTGCCGTAAATTTCACATTCGTGACCGATCCGGGAATCACTTGAGTATTGTTTGTACCGGCCGCATCGGTTGTGAAGTTGGTCGAGCCGCTCGTCACCGTGTTCCATGCGCCGGTGCCGGAAGCTCCCTGCGCACCCTGCCAGTAGGCCACCGCCGGTGTGGTCACAGCAACGTTAAATGTGACCGTGATCATCGTCCCGCTTACTGCGAATGTTGTACTCGTCGTCCCCACTGGCCCGGTTCCATTCGCAATCCATGATGAAAGCGCCGCGCTGCCTGATAGTGATCCTGAGAAATTGATCAAATCATACGCCGTATTGCCGACCAGACTACCGCCGAGACTCTGATAATTAAGGACTATATTGCTGCCCAGGCTCAGGTTGCCGGTGACGCTGATCAAATCCGAGGAAGGACCAAGGTCGTAATCAAGGTTTGTCCCGTTTCCGATTGTCAGCCCGTTGGACAACGTCAGCACGCCTTGCGTACCGAAATTATTATTCGCGCCGCTCACATTGACGCCGGGGGCCAGATGAGCAACCCCAACAGAAGCCGATGTCGCGCTGGTGACTACCGCACCTGCGATGAATCCATTACCGGAAAGGGTCGCAAGGGAACTGCTCGCTGACGTGATAATGACACCGGCGGATCCTGTAGCGGAACCCGCCGTGTTTGTGACGCTCAAGTTACCCTGCGTAACGGTTGTCGTGCCCGAGTAAATATTGCTGCCGCTGAGAGTCAAAGTGCCAGAACCTACTTTGCTGAATCCGCCACCGGCGCCCGAAATCTGTGCATTGATCAACAGATTTCCAGCTCCTCCGATGGTATTATTAGTCCCGGTGAGCGCCAGGGAGGATACCACTGCCGAAACGGTACCCCCGATCGCCCCCGCATTCTGCGTAAGGGTTACCGTTGGGGCATTTCCCGGGGTATAGCCGGAACCCGCATTCGTCATCTGCGTGTAGAGGTTAGTGCCAGCAGGAGCGGATTCGGAACTGATTCCCGCCGCCACAGCAGCATTTGATCCGCTTCCTCCGCTAAAACTCCCTGTCACAGAAGTGGTACCCGTGGTGTCGGTGGTGAATGTAATTCCTGCAATGCCGCTGTCCAATATAGAAGTGGTGCCCGAACCACTGTTGATAAGGCTACCCGCACTCAAAGAGAGGGCTTCATTGACCGTGATGCCGCCGGAGATATCCAATGTGCCCGACCCGGAAACCGTTGCGCTATGTTGCCCCGTGTTAAACAGGTAAGTCTGGCCACCAAATCCAAGGCCTGCACTGTTCGTAATCCTGAGCGTTCCCGCGCCTGCGCTTCCCGTAATCGTTGTAGAACCACTCAGGGGTGTCCGGTTAACTGACTAAGGATTCGTTGTTACAATTTATTTCTGAACGACTTGCGGATGAAAAGTGATGTGACGCATTTGAATTTTTGGAGCTTCGAGAACAGGATTTCGGCCTATGAATTCCGGCCGTTACATCCTGTCTCAGGTTCTCGATCTTGTGCATCGGCAGACTCTCGACCGTTTGGTCGAACGCTACGATGCCGAGTCTCGGGTCCGGCATTTTGGCTGCCGCCAGCAACTCATCTGCATGGCGTTTGCCCAGCTGACTTGGCGCGAGGGATTGCGGGACATCGCCACCTGTTTGAACGCAAGGCCGGAAACTCGCTACCATTTGGGTTTTCTCGAACCGGTGGCCAAATCGACACTGGCCGACGCCAACGAACTGAGGGACTGGCGGCTTTGGGAGGACTTGGCCAAGAGCCTCATGCGCAAGGCTCGCCCTCTTTACGCCGGAGAGGATCTCGGTCTGGACATCGAGAACACGGTCTATGCGCTGGACTCCACCACCATCGATCTTTCGCTGACGCTTTTCCCGTGGGCCTACTTCCGCAGCACCAAGGCGGGAATCAAGATGCATACGCAGATCGATTTGCGCGGTCCCATTCCCACCTGCATCCACATCACCGGCGCTCGCCAGCACGACGTGCATTGGCTCGACGACCTGGTGTTCGAGCCCGGAGCTTTCTATGTCATCGATCGCGGCTACATGGATTTCAAGCGTCTGAATTTGATTGTCCACGCCGGAGCCTTCTTTGTTACTCGGGCCAAAGACAACCTGCGTTTCTCTCGTCAGCATTCGTTCCCGGTGGATCAATCGACGGGATTGCGCAGCGACCAGATCGGCAATGCGACACTGCCCAAAGCCTTGGACGCCTTCCCCTCGCTCTTGAGGAGAGTGCGCTACTACGACGCCGAGAGGAAACACCATCTGGTCTTTCTGACCAACCATCTCGAAATCCCGGCACTGACTGTGGCCAGGATTTATCGGCTGCGCTGGCGGATCGAACTGTTCTTTCGCTGGATCAAAGGTCACCTGCGTATCAAGCATTACTACGGAACGAGTCCCAACGCGGTGAAGACACAGATTTGGATTGCGGTGGCCGTTTACCTGATGGTGGCCATCCTCCACAAGCAACTGGCCCTGCCGGGAAAACTGCACAGAACTTTCCAGCTTTTGAGTATTCACCCGTTTGAGAAAATGCCTATCCATGAGCTACTTACAGAAACTAACTCTGATATTTTTGAACCTGCAAATCATAATCAACTAATGTTGTGGAACTTATAACCGGACGCTCGTGGAATTAAATGAATCAATATCTGCCCACAACGCCGTTCGATATCTACGAATTGCACCTGCTGCATCTGGTCGTGAAGCATGGGAGTTTTACGAAGGCGAGTGAGATTGCGGGGCTGACCCAGAGTGCGATCACGCGCCAGATACAGAACATGGAAACGTCGCTGGGGCTGGCGCTGCTTGAGCGCACCACACGGCGGGTGAGTGTCACTCCAGCGGGTGAATTTCTCCTGCGCGAAACCCATAAAATACTGGGTGACATTGATGCCACCTTGCGCCAGTTACTTACGCAATATGTGAATGCTCCGAAAGAGGTAAGGGTGGGTGTTTCCAGAAGCATCTGTCTCGCACATCTCCCTGGCTTTTTCTTTGCGAACCAGCGCAAGCATCCTGATGTGATTTCAAAAGTCTCTCATCAATCGAGCCAGACGATTTTGAGCAGTCTGGAAGCAAATGAGCTGGACGTGGGAGTATTGTGCCCGCCCGCGAGGCTGCCCAAAACATTGCGGGTCACCCATGAATTCAAAGACGAATTTGCATTAATAGCCTCGAAAGCATTGCAGCCTCCGAAGAGAGATTCACTATGGCGCGACTGGCTGGGCGGCCAGCGTTTGCTGTTGATCCATGAAGATTCAAATACTGGCCGGCTGGTTCAACAATGGCTGAAGCGAAAAGGTGTGAAAACAGAGCCAGTGACACAGATGGACAACTTTGATCTCATTATCAACCTTGTTGCCCTAGGTATGGGAGTTAGTCTTGTGCCGAGACGCGCACTTGCTTTTTATCCGCGCAAAAAATCAATCCAACAAGTCCGTATGCCAGAACGTTTTTCCCGCAGCCTGGTTGTGCTTACCCGGAGGCATAAAAAGCCGCCTGAGCATATCAGCCGGTTTGTAGAGAATATTTTGTTTTAACGATTCACGCTTTGCCGGGTGACGTGCCAGAGGTCGGGAAATAGTTAGAGATCCGTTCGACTCCGCTCCGCAAAGCCTCCGCTGCGCTCAGGATGACAGCTTTTTCGATGGGCGACGGCTGCGCCGTTGCGTTACTTGCGAGGTGGCTTTTGAGCTTGGGCTCGATTTTTTCCTTGTTGAGGTTTTTGCCGATGAAGACGGGCTGGCCGGGGGATAAAAAAATCAATCAGAAATGGCTTGGCGTTTTGCGGGGGTTTTCTATCTTATCCGGCCTGTCAGGGGACCTATGCAAACGATGATCTTTCGACAATTTTCCACCGGGGAGCGGGCATGAACAGGATGACGCCTGCCAGCGTGGTTTGCGCCCTGGTGGCGGTTTGCGGGATGATCGTGATGGCTCTTCACGCGTATGTGGAGGAACATAATAATGAGGCGCTGCTGGTGCAGGGGTGCGATTCTTTTGGCTATTTCCGGATGGCGAATGCGATGCACGATGCGAGGAGATCCGGGACGAAGCCGGACTTTTTCATCCATGACGCGGAGACGCGCTGGATCATTTCGAAATTCAAGGAAAACAAGATCCCGGTGGGATCGTGGCGTGATGTGGTGACGGCCCATGCCCACCACTATTTCCCGGGGACCGACGAGGTGGGGCCGCAGTATCCACCCGGCACAGGCTGGATTTTATCGTGGTTCCGGGCGGACACGAGTGTGAGGAAGCTGGACCGGCTGACGATCGCGTGCGTGGCCGCGGTGGGGATCCTGCTGGTCTTGTGGTGCGCGATGCGGGGGCTGACGATGTCGAGCCTGGTAATCGCGGGGGCAGTGTGGGCGGTTCTCTTTCCCTATGGATTTCTCGGCTCGTCAAGCTACTCCATCAACGCGAGCATCCTGCCGATTTTCATGGGAACCCTGCTCGCCTGGCTTGCGGCAGAGCGCTGCGATGGGCGGGCCGCGATGGTGCTGGGGCTATGCGCGGGGCTTTACACCGGTCTGGCGGTGCAGACGCGGCTCGCCTCGATATTTCTCGTGCCGGTGGCGGCGTTGCTTTTCTGGCCCGGGGGTATGCGGGGGCTTGCGGGTTTTCTTGCGGGTGTCTGCGTGGATGGCATTGTGCCGTTGTTGCTGCACAACAAAACAATCACGGGGAGTTTTTTAGGGGCGACTTATACCGACCGTGACCAACGGCAGACGCTCGGGGCGATCACTAAAAACAGCCGCTTCTATTTTGATCACGCGATGGAATCGCTTGGGTATCATGTCCTGGGCCTTTTCCTTGTGACGCTTTGCCTTGCAGCGGTTATTTTTGCGACGGCTCCTGCCGGGGCGGATTGGAAGGCGTGGCTGAAAGCGCATCGCGGCATGGTGTGGGCGCCAGTCTGCGCCTTTGTTCTCACGCTTGCGTTTTTCCTGACGCACACGGTGGAGATCCATTATTACCTCATGCCGGGGATGCTGCAGACGTGCCTTTTGATGGCGATTCTTTTTGTTTCGATGGAAACACAGTGGCAAAAAACGGAGGGGGAAAGCGGTACGTGGGGAATCGCGCTCAACGCATTTGCCGCGATCTGCGTGGCTGCCGGGATCACGGCCCTGGCATTGACCCACACGGCGGTGAAGGAGACGGCCAGGGATGCATTTACGCTAAAGGACGCGCCCACGACGACGCTTCCTGTGCCCGACCCGATGCTGGGGGAGAATGCATGGATCTGGGCGGACAACTACTCGGGCTCGATCGTTTATTACACCGGGCATGCGGCTTTTAAACTTCCTTTTTCCTCACCCGAAACCCGACAGATGATGTATCGCTGGATTCAAACAAAGGGGTACTCGCAATACATGGTAGTGGATTCGGACGACATGAAAAAGATCGCCGACGAGACGCGGGCTGCAGGGTGGCAGCTTTCGCCGGCCGGCACCGTGCGCGAGGCCGCCTGCTACAAAATGGAGAGGTTGTAATGCTGCCGCCCGTGATTCGACCCGCGCCCGAGGACAAAGCCCTGCCTGGCTGGCCCGACCGGGCGCTGCCATGGGCCGTGCGGGGCCTCCTGCTGCTCCTCATGGCGGCGATTCCCCTCACTTACGTCATCAAAAACGCGCGGTCGGAAGGGGGATTGCAGAAGCTGATTTTGTTTGGAAAACATTTTGACTCCCGCCTGCTGACCGAGGTGAGGGCATTGCATCCGTACCAGGAGAGCGAATATGGATACGATGGGCAGTATTACGCGCAAATGGCGGTCCATCCCCTGATGCAGAGTTCGGAATTCAACCTGGCGCTGGATTGCTGCGATTACCGCGCGCAACGCATTGCGCTGCCGGCGATGGCGAATATCCTGGGCATGGGGAAACCGGGCCGCATTTTGAATGCTTACGCGCTGCTCAACCTTGTTTTCTGGCTCGCGCTGATGGCGGGGCTTGCTTACCACCTGCCGGTGGCATCTCCGCGCGATTTTCTTTGCATTGCCGCCATTCTCCTCGGGTCGGGATCCCTGGTGTGCATTTTCCGCTCGCTGACCGATCTTCCCGCAGCGACCCTGGGATTTTTTGGGACCGTGACGGGGGAGGGCGCAGCGGTTGTATTGTTCTCGATCTCCATCCTGACGAAGCCGACGTCGCTGCTGTTTCTTTCGAAATACGCAAAGCTGCCGGTGCGGAATCCCGGCTGGGTGGGGCTGGCGCTCAAGATCGCCCTCATCCTGGCCGTTCCCGTGCTCTGGAATATTTACGTGATCCACCGCTTCGGATTCTCGAACGGGACGAGCGATAATTTGAAGCTGCCCTTCCAATCGTGGGGGCAGTGGATTCCGGGGCGCTGGCACGAATTTCTTTCGGTGCCGGTCGCTTGGGACTGGAAGAACGGCTCGGAATGGGAATACCGGTTGTTCAATATTCTTGCTCCAGTGTGCCTGACAGTCCAAGCCTTTCATTTTGCGGTGTATCGCGAATGGGACAGCCCCTACTGGCGGATGGGCGCCGCTTTTGCCGTGCTTTACCTCTGCTTTGCACCGGCCTCGTTTGCGGAATACATCGCGGTGGCGCGGTGCGCGCTTCCGCTGACACTTGCTTTCAACCTGCGCCTCCGCAAGCAACGTGGCGTCACATTCTGGGCATGGTGGCTGGCAGGGAACATCGGGCTGGCGGGAGCCTTGCACGTGATGCTCTCCTACGACCACTTTCTGTAGAGTATTTCAGGGCTGCTCCGGGGCGGGCGGCGGGGAATGGCTGTTAAAATATGCCTCCTCAAATTCAGCCTTCCTTCCAGCAAATTCGGCGCTGGTGAGAAACGAGCGCAAGATGCCGCCGGCATCGCCGGTCTGGCGCAGCAGGTCAACATAGAACTTGATGCCTGCCTCGTCGCCTTTTCTTAACAAGATGGTTTCGTAAATGGCGTTCACCACGCGCCGCGCAATGTCCGCAGGCGTCGGGGCGCGGGAGAGAAGTTCCGCGACGTCATGCACCGGCTCGCGATACAACGACTCGCACTGGCGGGCCATGCTGATGCGCACAGGCTGCCAGCCGGCGGGCGGCGACCCGAAACGGGCAACTACCAGGCCATCGCCGCTGTAGGATTCATACGGATTATGTTCCGCCTCGATCGAAGCGCCGCATTCCCGCAGCAGACCGAGACAGCGCTGGTGTGTGAGCGGATCGCCCGAAATCTGGTAAACGTGGGTTGACAGGAACACCCATCGCACCCTGCCCGCAAGCAACAGGTCGCGGCATCCCGCCAACGTCCCGAACTCGGCGCCCTGGATGTCGCAGTGCAATATGTCGAGGATGTCAACATTCGATGCATCGAGAATCTGCGGAACGCCGAACTGCGGCAGCAAAAGCGAGCCGGAACGCTCGGTTTCAAAAGGAGCCGGTGCCGCAGGACCGGCCCCGGCAAACCCTGCGATGAACTCCGCATGAAGGCCATTGAGTTCCATCGTGCGCCGGCCGGCGGCGCGATTGGCCGGGTCGGGCTCAAGCACCCATGCACGCCGTTGCGGCCAGCCTTGCAGAAACCATGCGGTGTAGTAGGACCAATTGCCACCGAGTTCCAACATCGTCGCGTTACCGGCAAGAAGAGGGACGAGCTGGTGAAACACGCGCTCCTCCTGGGGCTCGTGATGTCCCTCGCAAAGCCCTATGAGGCGCGTCATCCATGGGCCGCAGTACTCGCCTGCGGGAACTTTGATGCCGTTATGCATGACTTGCACGTCCGTGCCGTCCGGCTCTTGTAATACGCACCCGGCATTGCTGACTTTTGGAACATCATCGCAATCCCGGCAGCGTTGGGCGAGGGCCATCCGTTCCTCCACTTGCAACATTACCGGCGGGAGTGCCTCGGAATAGCAAGGCCCTTCCGTGGTTTGCGGCAGGACGAAATTGTCAAAAACAGAGGGAGGGGTGGCGAGGAGTGGCGCCAACTTGTTGTAATGGCCAGCCTCCACATAAAAGCGATTCAACCCATCGAACCAGGCGAAGCGGTAACCGGCATCCAGCAGAATTTGCTCCCAGCAGCCGTGAGAGGGGGTTTGCGTACCCGGAAATGTCGCCTCGATTACCACGATCCATGGACGGAATTTGATGAAATCGGCACCGGCGAGAACTTCCTTTTCCGAGCCTTCGCAATCGATTTTCAAAAAGTGGATATCCGGTGGGGCATATTGGCGGCAAATATCCGCCAGCGTGGTTACTTCGACCTCCCTGCTAATCACTGCGGCACACCGCGCCGCCGCCGCATCCGCCAACGCGGGATCGAGAGTGGACAAGCCGGTACCAGCCAGTTCGTAAAACGTGGCCGTACCCGCTACGGCACCGAGAGCCACCGGGAGGTTGACGTCGCGCGGCCTGCGAGCGGCGAACAGGGCGTGATATTCCGAGGCTGGCTCGATATTGATTCCGCGCCAGCCGCGCAGACTGAAGGCGTATGACACTGATTCCAGCTCGAGATGAAAAGCGCCTGCATCGATGTAAAAGCCTTCCCCCACATCCTTGAGGGCGCGCCAAAGCATGACGTCCTCAAAGTTTTGAGCGTAGGTAATAAAAGGCTGCCCGGAAGCCATGGGCGTGAGGTTAATCTTACAGCCGCTTACTTCGCGAGGCAGTTCTTGAGCTGGGCTTCGATTTTTTCCTTGTTCAGGTTTTTGCCGATGAAGACGAGCTGGCTCTTGCGCGGCTCGTCCTTGTTCCAGAGGCGGTCCCAGAAGATGGTGAAGCGGTTGTTCACGCCGTGGAAGACTGCGCGGCGGGGATTCTGGGCGATCCAGATGATGCCCTTGGAACGGAAGACTTTTTCCTCCTCGGAGAGACGCTGGATGAAGGACTCCAGCTTCTCTACCTCGAAGGGTTTGTCGAACAGGAAGGCGTGGGAGCCGATGTCGTCGTGGTGGCGGTCTTTCTTCAGCTCATTGAGGAAATCGGGGTCCACGCCGAGCTTGTGGTCCACGTCGAAGGCATTCATGTCGAGAAGCTCCTTGAGATTCACCTGCGAGCGGTTGGTGCGGAAAATGGTGGTGTGGGGATTGAGTTCGCGGATTTCCTTTTCCAGGGAGACCAGGCGCTCCTCTGTGACGAGGTCGGTCTTGTTGAGCAGGATGAAGTCGGCCATGGCGATCTGCTCGCGGGCCGTCTCGGTCTCGGCCATCTGCTTGTGGATCTGCTCGGCATCGACCACGGTGATGATGGAATCGAGGCGTACATGCTGCTGGAGCTGGGGGATATTCAGGAAAGTCTGGGCGACCGGGCCGGGGTCGGCGATACCGGTGGTCTCGATGAGCAGGTAGTCGAAGCCGCCGCGCTTGAGGAGCTGCTGGACGCCTTTCACGAGATCCTTGCGGACGGTGCAGCAGACGCAGCCGTTATTCATCTGGACGATCTCCTCGGTCTGGTTCTCCACAAGCTGGCCATCGATGCCGATCTCGCCGACCTCGTTGACGATGATGCCGAATTTGTAGCCGTGCTGCTGCTGGAGGATGAAGTTCAACAGGGTGGTCTTGCCGGCGCCGAGGAAGCCGGTGAGGATGCTTGCTGGTATGGGTGCTTTGGGTAATTGGCTCATAAAAAGAAACTGGCGACCCAACATTCCGTCGGGTCGCCAGAAAAGTCCAGTGATGGAAGAAAAATTATACCTTGGCCGATTTCTTCAAGAGAGGAAGGCCGGTCTTGGTGTTTTCGGAGACTTCGTAGCCTGCGGGAAGTGCGTCAATGGCGCCTTCCTTGGCTTCGCCGCCGAAGTAGTAGAGGGTCACTTTCTGTCCACCTTTGAGCTCCTGAAGACGCTGGTGGAGGAAATAGGTTTTACCTGACTTTTTGCTTTGAACGCTGTACGCCATGGTGGTTTGTTCCTTTCAAATATTGAGGGTTGAGGATAGTGAAACCGGGTTTAAATGATTCCGGCTTTCTTCAGTGTGGCATAAGCGCCGTTTTTGGTCACTGTTTTAATTGCACGGGCTGTAAGCTTCACAGTGACGAACTTTTTGAGCTCGGAAACCCAGATACGGCGGGTTTTCAGGTTTGGCGTGAAGGTGCGGGGTGTATTCGCAGTGACGTGGCGACCGACACCGCCCTTCTTTTTGGCCATACCGCGACGGTGAATAGTACTCCCACGGGAGACTGATGCTTGTGTGATGCTGCAAACCTTTGACATAAATTTTATTCCCTTAAATTGAGGGCGGGTAACTTGGCGCGTCCCACCAGTGTGGTCAAGAAGAAATTCCACTCATTTAAAAGCGTGTTCCGATTCGAAAAACGAATGCAAGGGTGAACGGTGGCTTGTAAGCATCAAAAATTCTGCCATTTATAAGAGGGAACTCAAGGAAATGCGTTTAACGGGATTTGTCCTAAAATTACTATTTTTAACGGTGGCTGTGTCTTCGATGCGTGGTGTGACCATGATCAAGGAAGACACGAAGGGGATCATTCTAGCCAAAAGCGCGGAAAGTACCAGCCGACCGGCTGAGGCCAAGGCGTTTGACCAGCTTTTGCAGGACCAGGTTTACGACAATATCAAAACGCCGGACGGGCTGCTCATCCATATAAAATCCGACCGGGTGATAAAGTATGTGTTTTTCCTGAAACCGGATAGCTTTCCCTCACAATTCACACCTGAAGACCTTGCAGCTGTCAAAGCGAAGCTCGATGAACTGCGTGCTTTCGGGGGGCTTGCGCCGGCGGCACAGACGCTCGTGGCACCATATTTGAAAAGCCTCCAGGGGCTTTACGATACGGAATCGGCCAAATATAAAGAAACAGTCGCCGCCTCCTCCCAAGAAGCGATGACCGAGGAGGAAAAAGCGGCTTTCGATAAAAAATGCGACTTGATGAGGCTCGATCTCCTCGCGAACAAGGACAACATCAAGCGCAGCGAGGAAATCGTAAAAGAGATGGAGCCGCTGGCCCCGCGCAGCACGCAGCTTGCCGGTGTGCTTGCAAAATGGAACGCGGAGAAAACCCATGCCCTCCAACTGGCGGACGAAGGCAAGGCGCTATGGAAAGAAGCCAGAACGGCGCATGCGGGGAGTTTTTCCGCCGTGCAGCAATTAAGCGAGGTGCCGGATTTCCCCGAGGAAGTGAAAAGGAAAGCGGCGGATTTATCGGCACGCCTCGACCAGTTCCGCAGCTCCACTTCCTTTCCCCAACTGGTCACTTACTGCCAGGCGGAGATTCCTGCGTATTTCCTAGTCAACCAACTGCCGAAGCTCGTGGAAAAAATAAAAATCCACAAATTTGAAGAGGCGTCCGTGATTGCTCAAAATGCAACGACCCAGGTGAATGAGCACCAAATCGTGGAGACTTATGCGCAGATTTACGTTACATTCAAAAATTACAAGGACCTGGTGGATGATCTGAGGTCGCGTTTTTTGCGTCAACTGGCCAAGGCAAAACAGGCCGAGGACGATTCCAGCGACGAGGAACTGCTGGTCGAGTACCAGAAGGCTTATGATCTCATCCCCGATCCGAAAGTGGGCGCCAAGGTGGAGGAGCTAAAGGCCCGGATAAAGGCGAAGTAGGAGGCACGGCGGGCGGATCAATTTGTCGTCAGGGGGACAGGGATTGCCTCGCAAACGTCGCGCCAGCCGGGGAAGTTCCACTTATTTGGAAAATCGGCGCATTGTTGTGGCTTGACGGGTTGCACGGCGCAATTGTTGCCCTCGAGAAAAATGCACTCGCCGTTTGGCTTGTCGATCAATGCCAGGCCATCCCGGTATTGCCGGAGCCGCGTGTATTGCTGGATGAATTCATGTTCCGGTATTTTCAGGAACTGCGCCAGGGCGTTGATCTCGGCGTCTCCCACTTTCACGAAGCCGGGCCAGCGGCAGCAGTTCGTGCAACGCTGGCACTGGTAGTAAACGCTTTCGCTCAATCGAGTTCCTTCAAATCCGCATCGACCATGATTTTCACGAGCTCGTGAAAGCGCACGTGCGGTTCCCAGCCGAGTGTCTCCTTCGCCTTTGCCGGGTTGCCTATGAGGAGCTCGACTTCGGCGGGGCGCTCGTAGCGCGCGTCGTATTTGACGAATTCCTGCCAGTCGAGGCCGACATGTCCGAATGCTTGCTCGACGAATTCGCGTACTGTGTGTGTTTCGTTTGTCGCGAGCACGTAGTCATCGGGTTCATCATGCTGCAGGATGCGCCACATGCCCTCCACGTATTCCGGCGCGTAGCCCCAGTCGCGCTTGGCATCGAGGTTGCCGAGGTAAAGATCCTTCTGGAGCCCTTTCTTGATTCTTGCGACGGCGCGGGTGATTTTGCGCGTGACGAACGTGGCGCCGCGGCGCGGGCTTTCGTGGTTGAAAAGAATGCCGTTGCTCGCATGCATGCCGTAGCTTTCACGGTAGTTGACCGTTGCCCAATAGGAGAAAACTTTTGCCACGGCGTAAGGGCTGCGTGGCCAGAACGGGGTTTTTTCCGTCTGGGGAACTTCCTGCACCTTGCCAAACATCTCGCTGGAGGAAGCCTGGTAAAAACGCGCCTTCACCTTTGCCTCGCGGATTGCCTCGAGGAGACGGATGGTGCCCACGCCGGTGACGTCCGAGGTGTATTCCGGAATATCGAAGCTCACCCGGACATGGCTTTGCGCGCCAAGATGGTAAATTTCATCGGGACAAACGCGATCGATGAGGCGGGTGAGATTCAACGAATCGGACAAGTCGCCGAAATGCAGGAAGAGATGCACACCATTCACATGCGGATCGGTATAGAGATGATCGATGCGGGAGGTATTAAAAGTACTCGCCCGGCGGATGATGCCGTGGACTTCGTAACCCTTTTGCAGAAGAAGATCCGCAAGATAAGATCCGTCCTGGCCTGTGATACCGGTGATGAGTGCTTTTTTCATAAGTGGCTTATTAAATGAGATGACGATGCTCTACGTACATTACCCTAGTTACTTGTGAGTATTCGCTGCTGCTCCTTGATCAATTGTGCGATACCTTGCTTGCCAAGATCAAGCATTGATAAAAACTCCTCCTGCGAAAAGGTCGCTTCCTCGCCTGCCCCCTGCACCTCCACAAATTGGCCATCCTGTGTCATGACGATGTTCATATCGACGCTCGCTGACTTGTCTTCCTCGTAATTGAGGTCGAGCAATGGGATGCCACCGCAGATGCCTACGCTCACGGCGGCGACCATTTTTTTGATGGGTGATTTTGTGATGAGACCTGCTTTTACCAAGGAGTCGCAAGCCAGCGCGACGGCTAGGCAGCCGCCGGTGATGGAGGCTGTGCGGGTGCCGCCATCCGCCTGCAATACGTCGCAATCCACACAAAGAGTGCGTGGGCCGAGCAGGTCGAGATCCACCACGGCGCGGAGCGAGCGGCCGATGAGGCGTTGAATCTCCGAGCTACGGCCATCGAGCCTGCCTTTTGTGATATCGCGCGGTTTACGCTGCAAGGTCGAGTAGGGGAGCATGGAGTACTCTGCGGTGATCCAACCGCCGCCGACCTGCTGCTCCTTCATCCAGCGCGGCACCGTCTCCTCGATCATGGCGCTGCAAATCACGCGGGTATTGCCGGTCGCCACGATGAGCGAGCCCGTGGAGTGCGGGGCGATGCCCGGGGTGAAGGTCAGGGGGCGGAGTTGGTTTGGCGCGCGGCCATCAAGGCGAGACATTTAGATTTAAGATTTGGGATTTTGCATTTAGCATCCGGGGAACTTTTCCGCAAACGCAGGCAGAACCTAAATGTAATTTTCCAAATCTTAAATGCCAAAATCATGAAAAAAGTCACTATTCGCGTCCCGGGGACGACTGCAAATCTGGGCCCGGGTTTCGACTGCCTGGGGATCGCGCTCGGCATCCACAACGACATCACCGTGTCAATATCGGAACCAGCCGGCCCCAAACACCCGATGGTGGAAAAGGCGGCGGCGGCATTTTTTGCCTCAACCGGGGTGAAGCCGGTCCCGTTCCACTGGGAGATTACGGGGGATGTTCCCACTGCACGCGGGCTGGGCAGCAGCGTCACCGTCCGCCTCGGCATCCTGCACGGGCTCAACGAACTCAGCGGGCGTCCACTTATCCGCGACGATATTTTCGACATTTGCGCGGAGCTGGAGGGGCATCCTGACAATGCGGCGCCAGGCGAATTTGGCGGGTTTGCGGTGGCGCATCAACTGAAGGAGGGAGCGCGCTGCATCACCGCGCCAGTGTCAGAGGAATTGAAATTTGTGGTGTTGATCCCGGATTTTGAGATCCAGACATCCGCGGCCCGGCGCGTAATGCCCAAGATGATTCCGCACAAAGAGGCGGTGGCCAGCGCGATCAACGGTATGAATATCACTGCCGCATTTTTGTATCAGCACTATGAGCTTCTCCCCGGTTGCTTTGGTGATTATCTGCACCAGCCTTACCGCCAGCCGCTGATTCCCATGCTGCCGAAAATTATTGCCGCCGGTGAAAAAGCGGGCGCTCTCGGCGGTTTTCTGAGCGGCTCGGGATCGACGATCATCTGCGTGACATTGAAGTCGCAAAAGAAAGTCGCGGCCGCCATGCTTGCCGCCGCCGGTAAAACGCCCGCCCGGGTGATTATTACGACCGCCGACAATGAAGGCGCGCGGAAAGTAAAATGATCCTGCGTTAGCACTCTTCCACACTATTTTCCATGCGCCGCTGGCTTGAAGAATTTGAACAGTTTGCAATCGAGGTCATCCTTGGCCGCCGGTACGGCAAGCGTGCATCGATCCTGCGCTGGGTGCTGTACTTTTTTTCGTTTGGCTATCGCGCAGCGGTGCAAACACGCATTTTCTTTTTTCACAAGCGCATCTTTCGCGAGCACCATATGGGCTGCCTCGTGATCAGCATTGGAAACCTCACGGTCGGCGGCACGGGGAAAACACCCGTGGTAGAAAGATTCGCGAGGGCACTTGAGGCAGGTGGACGCCGGGTGGCGATTTTAAGCCGCGGCTATAAAAGCAGGAAGCTTCCCCTGGGCAAACGGATCATGGCGCGCTTCCGGTCCAAGGCGGAATACAAGCCGCGCATTGTTTCCGACGGGAATTCCGTGCTTCTCGATTCCCGCATGGCAGGCGACGAGCCGTACATGCTCGCGAAGAACCTGAAAAACGTGATCGTGCTCGTGGATAAAAACCGGGTGGGCAGCGGTCTTTATGCCGTGAATAAAATGGGCTGCGACACACTGCTGCTTGATGATGGCATGCAGTTTCTGCACGTGAAGCACGGGCTGGAAATCGTGCTCATCGACCGGCAGGCGCCATTTGGAAACGAGTTTCTCCTGCCACGCGGCACATTGCGGGAGCCGCCTGAAAACTTGAAGCGTGCGAGCTACATTTTCATCACGAAGAGCATTGTCGATGGCAACGAGGAACTCATAAAGCGCATCCGCACCTACAACCGCACCGCGGAGATCATCGAATGCTCGCACAAGCCATTGCATCTCGAGCATGCTTTTACCGGGGAAACCCTGCCGCTGGAATGGCTCAATGGCAAGTTCATCGGCGCGCTCAGCGCGATCGCCGCGCCGGAAAGCTTTGAAGACGCCCTTGTAAAGCTGGGAGCGAAGATTGAGATTTCCAAACATTTTGCGGACCACCACCGGTTTTCGCACGCGGATCTGAACAATTTCACCACACGCTGCATCCGTCGCGATCTTGCCGCCATCATCACCACGGAGAAGGACTCCGTGCGATTGCCTAAGTTTGAAAAGCTGGACGTGCCGATTTATTATCTTCGCGTTGAAATTGAAATACTTACAGGCCACGAAAGCTGGCAGCATCTTGTGGACCGTATCTGCAATCCGCTGCCGATGATGAAGCCGGAGCGGTTTTTTGGATAGGAGTTGACGGATCGAAAATCACAGATACTGTGAAGCTGTGAAGAATATCACAGTATCTGTGGATGATGATCTGTACCATGAGGCGAGAGTAAAGGCGGCCAAACGCAAGAAGTCACTCAGTGCCCTGGTGCGGGATTACCTGTCCAGCCTGGGGGATGAGGAACAGACTTCGGGTCATGTCGCCGTGAATCCCGACCTTGCCCGGTTGTATGCAATGTCTGACCGCAAACACAAAGGAAGGCGTGGTTCGGCGGGCCCATTGAACCGGGAGGAACTGCACGAACGTGGAATTTCTCGACACTAACATCCTCGTGTATGCGGCCAGTGGCATGGCAGCCGATGCCAAAAAAGCGCGTATCTCCCGCTCGTTGAGCACGGGAAGGGGGCTGGCGATTTCCCTCCAAGTGTTGCAAGAGTTTTACAATGCAGCCCGCCATCCAAAGAAGCTGAACTTTACACATGATGAAGCCATTGCTTATTGCACGCAATGGCGGCGTTTTACGGTTTTGGAACCGACACTTTCACTTTTCGATGATTCACTGATATTGTGCGACCGCTTTCAAATCAGCTATTACGATGCTGCCATTCTCGCCGCTGCCCGCCAATTGAAATGCAAGGTGGTCTATTCCGAAGATTTGAACGACAGCCAGGATTACGGCGGGGTGACAGTAAAGAATCCGTTTTGAGGTTTCTTACCCGGCGCGCCTTAGCGCGAGGTGGATCCTGATCTGGCCGTAATCGACCTTCTCACCGAGAAGTTCCTTCACTTCCTTCAAGCCTCCGACGGTGACTTTTGCAAATGCGGCTTCTATCAGGCGTTCCTGTTCGGCGGTAATCAAGTTCCGGGCGTCGATTTTTTCCCCGGCTTCGATTGCGCTGGCGAGGTGGCCGTAGATGGTCGAAGCGGTGAGGGAGCGCTCTCTGGCGATCCGGTCCACTTTTTTCCCGGTGCGGAAAAGCGCCAGAGTTTCGCGGATGGTGTCATTGACGCGCGGTTTCGGGGGCGGATTGCGCACTTCCCCGATCTCATCGGCAAACATCTGGCGCGGGTTTTCGCGAAGATGCTTCATGATGGCATCCATGAACTGCGCGCCGAATTCGTCCAGCTTCTTCATGCCGACACCCGTGATACGTGAAAATACCCGCTCCTCGACCGGGTATTCGCGAGCCATGATGCGGAGTGATACATCTGAAAAAATAATATAAGCGGGCACGTCCCGGGAATCGGCGATTTCCTTGCGCAAAGTGCGGAGCTTTGCGAAAAGCGCCTCATCGCAGGAAATTTCACCGGCGCGATGTTTTTTCTCCTGAGGTTGCCCGGCTGAAATCATCGGGCGGGTGAGCGTGACCGGTTTGCGGTTGCGCAGGACCGCCATGCCTTCATCCGTCATCTCAAGGACGCTGAATTTCTCGGTGGTCTGGCGGCAGTAGCCAAGTCTTATGAGCTCGCGACCGATCACCTGCCATGCCGCACGTGAATGCTCCTTGCCGATGCCGTAGGTGGAAAGGCTGCCATGATTCCATTTGCGGATTTTTTCGGTATCCGCGCCCGTAAGCACCTCGGTGACGTGATTCAAACCCACTCCGAAACGCGAAGCCTGGCGAAGCCGGTAAACACACGACAAAAATTTCTGCGCGGCCAGCGTGCCGTCGAATGTTTCGCGGGGATCGAGGCAATTGTCGCAGCCGCCACAATCTGGCGAGGGATACTCCTCCCCGAAATAGCGCAACAGTTCCGCCCGGCGGCAAGCCGCAGACTCAGCGTAATGAACCATTTTTTGCAGTTGCTCGCGAGCCACCCGTTGTTCGTCGGGATCCGGTTTTTCATCGATGAAGCCGGTTTGCTTGATTACATCTCCCGGACTGAAGAGCAGGAGGCATTCACCCGGCAATCCGTCGCGTCCTCCGCGACCGGTTTCCTGGTAGTAGCCCTCGACGTTTTTTGGAAGGTCGTGGTGAATCACGAAGCGCACGTTCGGCTTGTTGATGCCCATGCCGAACGCGATGGTCGCGCAGATCACACGTACTTCGTCGCGCAGAAACATTTCCTGGTTTTCAGCGCGCACCTCGTCATCGAGTCCGGCGTGGTAGGCACGGGCACGGATGCCGTCGGCATTCAAGCGTTCGGCCACCGATTCGGTCGCTTTCCGGCTGCTGCAATAGACGATTCCGCACTCATCGCGGCGCTGGCGTATGAATGCGAGCACCTGGTCGTACGGTTTTGATTTAGGGATCACGCGATACGTGAGGTTGGGCCGGTTGAAACTGGCGACGTAATGCCGCGCGTCGCGCAGGCGCAGATATTTTACTATATCCTCACGCACGCGTTCCGTGGCAGTGGCTGTAAGCGCCATGAAAGGGATATCGGGGAAGATGTCGCGCAGTTTCGCGATCTGGCGGTATTCGGGACGGAAATCGTGTCCCCATTCGCTAATACAATGTGCCTCATCAATGGCGATCCGCACCACATTCCACTGCCGCAGCATCTCGATGGTGCCATCCAGCATCAAGCGTTCAGGCGCGGCGTAGAGCAGGCGGTATTTGCCCGCGAACAGTCCGCGAAGACGTTTCCGGGATTCCTCCGCGCCCAGGGTGGAATTTAAAAAAGTCGCCTCGATGCCACTGGCTGTCATCGCATCCACCTGGTCCTTCATCAAGGCGATGAGAGGTGAGACCACGACTGTCAATCCATCGCCGATCAATGCGGGAAGCTGGAAGCAAAGCGATTTGCCGCCGCCGGTGGGGAGAAGCGCAAACACGTCGCGCCCAGCCAGGGAATCGGTAACGATCTCCTCCTGCAGGGGGCGGAAGGAGTCGAAGCCGAACCAGCGCTTCAGCGTGGGCAGCAATGGTTGCGCGATCGTGGTCACGCATCCATTATTTGCAAGGGAGGCGCGTCCGGCAAGCGAACTTGCCGGAAAATTTCGATGCACCGTTTTTGCATAACGGCTATGTTGTTGCAATGAGAGCATTGGGTGGAATTGCATTTGTGTTTTTTGCGCTGGCCTGGTCCGCACTGGTGATTTTTTCCGATACGAAGATCGCGCCGAATACGATCAAGCAAATCCGGTCACAAAACTATACTGCGATCGATGGGCGTGTCGTTGAAAGCAGAGTCATCAGCAACCCCGGCAAGAAGGGTTCCCTGATTTACGGCGCGCTGATCGATTATCAATACGAGGTGGGGCCGGTTGTTTATGGCGCGACGCGTTTGCGCTATGATGCACTGGCATCGTCCGACAAACGCCGTGCGGACGAAATCGTCCGCAAATATCCGGAAGGACCGGTGCGCGTTTTTTACAATCCCCAGCGTGCCGGTGATGCCGTGCTGGAAAGGGGCGTCGGCGGTGAAACCTTGATGCTGATTCTTATCCTCACGCCGTTCCATTTGTTGATGATCGGTTCCTGGGCGGCCAGCCTCACATGGCTGCGCTATAAGAGGCGGAGTCCTGTCGCGGGCGGGGCAAGCATTTCACGGCTGGCAGCCGGCACGCGCATCCGGCTGTCGAAGATAACCTCTCCCGAGACCGCAGGACTCGCCTTGCTCGGGCTTTCATTCGGGGCCATTTTCATCGTGGGCCTTACCACGAATTTTCATCCGCCCCTGCAAACCATCTCTGCCGCGTGGATCACCATCCTCGTGGGTGCCATAGGGTTCGGTGCGCAGCGCTGGCTCAAGATCCATAGCGGCGACGAAGACATGATCATTGACGAGAGAGCGCGGACGGTTTCCCTGCCGCCAACCTTTGGCCGCAAGAACCGGGTGACCATTAATATTTCAAACATCCAGGCGGTCGCCGTGGAAAAACTCGGGCATAGCACCGGAAAAGGACGCACCACTTATTCCTACGCGCCCGCCCTGCGCCTGAAAAAACAATCCGGCATCGATACAACGCTGGTGGACTGGCTTGACGAACCGCGCGCGGCTGCCTTCGCAACGTGGCTGCGGCAACAGCTTGGACTGCCTCCGGCGTAGGCCGTAGTTATTCGGCTGCTGTCCCGGCGGCGGAATCTTCGCCCACCATGTAGCGGGTGAAGCGGCGGATCACTATGTTCTCGCCCAGTTCGGTGACCTTTGCAGTCACGAGATCCTTCACGGTCTGGTCGGGATTTTTGATGAATGCCTGATCGAGCAGGCAGATGCTGCTGTAAAATTTGTCGACCTTTCCATCGACAATTTTCTCGACGATGTTTGCCGGCTTGCCCTGCACCTGGCTGCGATAAATCCCGCGCTCCTTCTCGATCGCTTCGGCAGGGACCTGGTCGCGGCTGACGTAAAGGGGATGCGATGCCGCGATATGCAGAGTGATGTCTTTCACGAACTCGCGGAAGTTTTCGTTCTTCGCGACAAAGTCCGTCTCGCAATTCACTTCCACGAGGACGCCAACCTTGCCCTGCAGGTGGATGTAGGAGGCGACCACGCCTTCCTTCGCGGCGCGGGTAGCTTTCTTGCTGGCGCTCGCAATACCCTTGGTGCGGAGGATGGTTTCCGCCTTCTCCGTGTCGCCACCGGCTTCGGCCAGCGCTTTTTTGCAGTCCATCATTCCGGCGCCGGTTTTTTCCCGGAGCTGCATTACGAGTTTTGGATCAATATCTGCCATAAAAATAAGTAAAAGGTGTTAAAGTTGAAAAAACAAAGACAGCGCCGTGGACAGCGCATATTTTTTTGAAGATACGGAACGTAGCGGGCGTTATTCCGAAACGCCTGCCATGGCCGCTTCTTCCTGCCTGCTGTTTTCGCCGCTGGCGGACACGATTGCGTCCACGAGTTTCTGGAGGACGATACGAATGGCCCGGATGGCGTCGTCGTTTCCGGCAATCGGATAATTGATGAGCTCCGGATTCGCGTTGGTGTCCACGATGGCGACGGTCGGGATGCCGAGGCGGCGCGCCTCGGCGACGGCGATGGCTTCACGCTGGGTGTCGATGATCACGATCACGTCGGGCAATTTCTGCATGTCGCGGATGCCCTCGAGGTTGCGCTTGAGTTTTTCCCCATCGCGGCGGAGCGCGGAAAGTTCCTTCTTGCCCATTTTGGAATACTCGGGGGCTTTTTCGATGTCCTCGATGTATTTGAGATGGGCGATGCTCTTGCGGATGGTCGCCAGATTCGTAAGGGTGCCACCGAGCCAGCGTTGGTTCACGTAGAACTGACCGGCTGCGAGCGCGGCTTCCTTCACGGCTTCCTGCGCCTGTTTTTTACAGCCCACGAAAAGCACCTTGCCGCCGCGACGCACTGCATCCCCGAGGAAATCGGTTGCTTCCTGAAGCTGTTTTACAGTCACGCCGAGGTTGATCAAATAGATCGCATTGCGCTTTTCAAAAATAAACGGCTTCATCTTCGGGTTCCACCGTTTTGTTTGGTGGCCAAAGTGCACTCCAGCCTCGAGAAGTTCCGTCATCAGTTCTGTGGACATAAATTCGTTGTATTATTTGGTCTAAATTAAAAAGGGACGGTTAGTATCTATGAAAAAAACGGGATTGCAAGAGACTTTTAAGCATTCTTTTTGCCGTCCAAAAATCGAAGTTTTGTGTTTCCGATTCAAGGCTCCTGATTTGTCCCTGATCGAGGTTGGTTATTAAAATGAAGTTGGATTCGCCTGTATTTGCCCGAAATTTCAGGGAACAAAGGATTGCCCTGGTATTCCGGGCTCAGGCTGGATTTTTTGATTTTTTTGTCCCCGCAGGCTTGATTTACCTTGATTTAGTTGGATTTTTTATACTGTTTGACGCTACAAAAGTGTAATGATGTGGTCTTTTTCAGAGGATTAACCGCAAGGAATGAGAACCGAGATTTGCCATCTCTTGATTGTAGTAAAAAGAACTTATTGTGTCAAGTGTTATTTAAGTTATTGCAATATTTGAGAGCGGATTGTTTCAGAGTTTCATCCATGCGCGCCAATAGGTGCGAAGACCGTGTGGCGTATCTTTCGCGGGTGTTTGCAATCCGGCGGGAGGCTGCTGAGATTGCAATTTCTTCTTACTGCCCATGGTGGCTTTGGGTTTTTTTGCGGATGCCGACGTACTAAAGCGGGTTGCGTTGATATCCGCGATGCGTTCCGTGACAAAGCGTCCGCAGACTTCGGGCGACAGTTTTGACTCGATGTCCAGCCGCGCCCGTTGTGCCCGTTCCGCCGCTTCGCCGGGGTTTTCATAAACATGGCGCATTAAAGACGCAGCCTCCTCAATATCTGGGTCAGCCCATACACCCTCGGGCGGATACGGCTCGCTGCCTTTGCCAACCGGCCGGGACCGGTGCGAGACCAGATAGCTGTTTTCCTCGGTCATAAAGTCGAGATTGCCTGAGTAACGCGTGGCAATCACCGGTTTGCCATGAAGCATCGCTTCCGCCATGGTCATGCCCAGCCCCTCCGAGCGGTGCAATGAGACGTAGCAGTCGCAATTTGCCATCATGGAATCCCTGTGCCCGGGCGAGAGGTACTGGTCCATAACCAGAATGTCGTCATGACCGGCAGCCGCGTACTGGAGCTTCTCGAAGGCCGCAAGCCGTTTGCCGCCATTGATAGTTTTGATCACGAGCATGGGCCCTTCCCCCGGGGCGAAGGCCTTTTTGAATGCAGCGATAAGTCCCAGCGGATTTTTGCGCTCAATAGTGCTGAAAAAATCGAATGCAAAATAAAACATGTACCGGTCCGGCAGGCCCAGTTCCGCCTTGGAGTGGGAAGGTGTCGCCGCAGGCTTGAGGAAGGGGTGGGGAAATACGAAGACCGGTTTCGAGGAGACTTTTCGAAACGCTTCCGCGGCAAAGGCGCTGCCGGTCCAGATTTCATCCACAAAATCAAAGCTCGCAATCATGCTCTGCGGAAAATATTCCAGCTCCCAGAACCAGAGGCCGATGACATAGCGTCCCTCCAGAAAGCCGGGCTCCACTCGCTGCATAAACGCACGCATGTGGTCACAATTGATACAAAGGATTTTTATCCTGGCTCCGGAATCCCCGGAACCTGTGTGCTGGAATGGATCTTCCTGACGGCTGATTATCTCCCTGCTGGTGATGCTAGTATACGGAATGTCTGCCGCCTCGATTCCCGAGATGAGCAGGCGCGCCGTCTCCCCGAGACCGAGTTCCGCCTGAAAATAACCCACAACATCCACCGCTGGCACTGGCTGGCCCGGCACGGCGGCTTGTTCCACCGGATCCGCTTTCGTGATTGTTCTCGCGGGCATCAGCTCGGTGGGAATGTCGTGTTCCTGCTGGCCGTGGTTGAACACCCAATCATTAAAAGCCCCGGCATTTCTGCTCGTTGGGCAGGGAAATGCCCGCTGAACATCGAGTCGCGAGGCGTAGATGAATTGAAGAAACCGGGTGAAATTCGGGCAACCCGGAACCGCCGGCCCGTTCATCCACGTTACAAAGGCTTCCGCATCGCCAGGTGCGAAGGGAAGCGGAGGTTGCTTCCCGGCATCCGTCCTGGCTGCAATCTGGGATTCCTGGTAAAAATTCCGCATCAACGGGGTGATTTTCAATCCGTTCTCCAGCCTTGCGTACACATAATCCTTGTTTTTCAGCAAATGAAATCCCGCTTTTTCCAGCTTGCCGACGCGCTCCCCGTACAATCGTGCCAGCCCGGGATTCCGGCTCAGCAGGATTCGCGGGCGTTCCCCCAGTTGCTTGTTTACGAGATGGGGCTCATCCGGATCGAAGCCGCTGAACTGAAAAAACCGCAACGGCCTGCCGTTGACCTCATACCGTTCCCCAGTCCACGCCATCTTGCGGCTGTGAAGGTTCCAGCAGGCGACGTTGCATGCCGGATCCCTGAGGATGTGGTGGGAAAACATGCCCGGGACGAAGTCGATCCAGCGCTGGGCGGCAAAGCCCATGCCGGTTGGATCTCCGCTGCACTCCCGAAGAAATCGTGCGGACAACCAGTCCAGAAAATCCCCGCACGCGTCCCCGACGGCAAGAAAACCAGGATTGTAAGCCCCGATGGAGAGAATATCGATCTCGCTCGGCCTCAAATCATCCTGCGGGAGAGGATCGATGGTGTGAGGCGCAAGGACGATGCCGTGGACTCGCGCCAGTTCAAAAATTTCATCCAGCCTGGAAAAAACATCGATTTCCGGATCCATGTAAATCACCGCCCCGGCTCCTGTTCCAAGCTGGTGCCGCAGGAACCACGGTCTTACCGCTGCGCAAAATTCCGTCGCGGTATAAATCATAGCCATTCGGCTGATCTCCTCCGGAGGCAAGCCGATGTCCTGCAGCCTGACTACATCGAAGAGATCGCCGCCTTCTTCCAAAATGCCGGATGCGCTGTCGATCACCAGCGTGGTGAATTCACCCGCGGGATGGAAAGTTTTGAAGGAAGCAGCCAGCACTCTCGCATGGGCGAGTTGGTTTCCGGTGGCAATCGTGCAAGCTTTCAATGTCATTCCCGTGTCAATTCCTTGTTTGCGTCCAGCGTGAAGGCTAAAGGATCACGCACTGGAATCAAGCGCTCAAATCCGCCGCTGGCATGCACACGGAAATCTTGAATATATTGCATGCACGGGTGATCCGGTTACTTTGCCACTCTTCGGCGTTTTGCGCGCCCGGCTGCCGGCTGATTTCCGGCTCACTGATGCGATGTGGGAAAATTTCGCGCTTCCCATCAATCCTGCATTCTTTTTTTACAACACGCCGCAGAAAAAAATGACGGCCCTTTACCCCGAGCCCGGCGAGAGCCACGGAATCGCTCCTCCCCTGTCCGCATAGGAGGAACCCGTTTCCAACAATCCCGTGCTTTCCCGCATGCGACCCGACGATCAGAGCCCGTGCCAGCAAGCTGCGGCGCAGTTAAATTCATAGCCGGGTAGCAAGAAGATCGGATTAACCCGGAACATTCCCAACGGAATGTGAACCTTTATCAGGTTGGGTTGATTCCCTTATAAAAAGCGGAATTTCCAGGGTCTTCCGAAGCGTGATCGTGATGCGATCGAGCAATCCCAAGCGGAAAAATACCCCCAGGAGTATGCGGGACAGATCGAGCAATACATGCAGAATCTCGCCACGGAGAGCGGCAAAAAATGAAACGGCAATGACGTAACCTTTGAACTAAAATGTCCCGACGAATATTCACTACACAATCCGCCGCATGCATGCGTGCGCTGGTATTTTTCATAACGCTGTTTCCCTCCTGCGTCGCGGTGCAGGCGGAGGCGGGGTCGGCGCGGGATATGGTGACAGTCGATGCGCGGACAGAGCAGGTGATCAAAGGCTCGCTGCGATATCTGGCGGGCAAGCAAGCCGGCAACGGCTCATGGTCCGCCGATGGAGCGCCGCCTTTTCCTGTGGCGATAACGGGCTATGTATTAATGGCATTCCTTGCGACAGGGAATCTGCCCGATGAAGGCGAGTACAGCAGGAATGTCGGCGCCGGGATGCAATTTCTTCTCGATTCCGTGCAGCCCGACGGGACGTTTCGCGGGGCGGATGGGGGGCAGTATATGTATAACCATGGTCTTGGTACGATCGCGCTGGCGGAGCTTTACGGGCAGACGAAGTCGCGGGGCGTTTCAGTTCGAGCAAATCACGGCAACAATCAATGTGGCGAATATAGTGACCCATCAGATCGGTTCGGATTACGGGGACGGCCAGGTCGCTCCCACCCTGACGCCGGCCATGCTGGATTCGTTGAAAGTGCTTGGATTGACTCCTGAACTGTTGCCCGAAGTCATCCGCCAGACGGAAAGAGGCTTGCAGCGCGTTCAGAGTTTGTTGGACATGGTCCAACCTAAAGCCAGCCACCCGCAGCGCGTTCCGGATTTGGTCGCATAGTCCGGGGCGGCACACTCCGGATTGGGCGGCTGCGTGTTTGTCGAATTCCACGCGAGAAGTTTCGATGATACGGTGGCCGCCTATGGCCATCGCGTGGCGCGTATTCACCGTTACATTCATCAGTATCTGGTCAATCAAGCCCAAGTTCGCGTGAACGAACAATGGCTCAGGCGCAAACTTGAATTCCATCCGGATGTCCTCGACTGGCAGGCTGACCTGGAGGCAGATCACTCCAAGGGTTGTTGTTGAAATCATGCGCCACTTCCCCGGCAGGGTGCCCGATGCCCTCCATTTTTTGCGACTGGCGCAATTGAGCCTTCCATTTCCACTTCACGCATCACGTCCTGGTTGAAGCCCACCTAGGGCGTGTTAAGGTAAAACAGCGCGTCAAAGATGAGAGCGATATGGATGAAAGCAGTGAACATGACATCAAGTTTTTCAAAACGTGAGAAGATCCTCCTGAATCCCTTGAGCCTTCGGAAAAGC
>Ga0302319_10001877_pt1 | contig 46447 bp, 28 predicted proteins | sample Bog_T0_2_FD_203319 | JGI IMG/M metagenome (GOLD analysis project Ga0302319, IMG submission 203319) | Peat permafrost microbial communities from Stordalen Mire near Abisko, Sweden - Bog_T0_2 | ecosystem: Environmental > Terrestrial > Soil > Wetlands > Peat | place: Sweden: Abisko, Stordalen Mire...
TCCAGCGGTCGTCGAGCGCGGATATTTGCGAGGAAAAGGCGATGCCCGGCAGGACCTGCAAGGACGTCTGGCCACCGGCGCGAATATCCTTGGGCTGGGGCGCCGGTGGCGACTTCAGGTGGGAGTCATGGCTGTCGGCGCCACACCCCGTACCTGTGCGCCCACGATGGCTACCGGTTGGGCGGCATCGGCGGTGGTTCCCGCATGGTGGTTCCCAACCGAGGGCGCGCGCCCATCCGCATCCCGAAGCCTACCCCCGCCGAGGAATATCGGACAATAAGGTTAGATGCTTATGAAAAGGCCACGCGCTTCCGATGCCCAGAAGGCCGAGCGCCTCAATCGCGCACGGGCCTTGCTGCTGCGAGGCGTTCCACGTTCCGATGCGGTGCAACAACTGGCAAGGGGCTGCTCGCTGACGCCGCGGCAAGCCTACCGTTACCTGGAACAAGCTCAGCGGCTGAAGGAGCCGGCGCCTCGGAACGAAGAGAAGCGGAAATTTACGGTCAAACTTCCACCCAGCCTGATTCAGGGGGTCCGGGCATACGCTGCCACGAAACGCATGTCGATCAGCGAGGTGGTCAGCCGGGCGTTGCTCGTGCAGCTACCCTGAAGAGGAACTGTTTCGCGCAACCGAGGAATATCGGACCATACGGTTAGATACCTATGAAAAGGCCACGCGCTTCCGATGTCCAGAAGGCCGAGCGCCTCAATCGCGCACGGATCCTGCTGCGGCAAGGCGTTCCACGTTCCGATGCGGTGCAACAACTGGCAAGGGACTACTCGCTGAAGCCGCGGCAAGCCTACCGTTACCTGGAACAAGCTCAGCGGCTGAAGGAGCCGGTGTCTCGATGCGAAGAGAAACTGGCATTTACGGTCATGCTTCCGCCCAACGTGATTCAGCGGCTCCGGGCGTACGCGACCAGGAAGAAGGAGTCTGTCAGCGAGATGGTCAGCCGGGCGTTGCGCGCGCAGCTACCACGGAGTGGAACTGGTCGCGGTTACGGCAGCGTGCCGGGTCCAGAGAAAACGCCCATCTCTCTGGACTTGGTCGAGACCCTGGCCTCGTTCGGCTGCACGCTGGAAGAAATCGGCGAAGTCGTCGGCTTGTCGAAACGCACGCTGCAACGGAGAGCGCAGGAAGCGACGTTCCGTGATGCTCTCAGACGTGGTCACTCCTGGGCCACTGCGCGCGTGCTGGGGTTGCTACAGAAATCCGCGGCGGCCAACCGCGTGAGGGCTCAGATCTTTCTCGGCAAGCTGATACTGGGACAGCGGAATTTCGAGGGCCCAGGGCAGAACAACCCGGAATAGCGAGGTTCGACGGTTGATCATTCAGACCTACCGAGAGCGCGATCCTGGGGAAGGGAAAGCCTCTAGGTGCCCTGGACTCAGGCAATTGCATTTCCGCCCCAGAGCGAGGTAATGTGTGATGGCATGCGAAATAAGGTGATTCCGTTCCGCCAGCGAACAGCCGGCTCCCGGGTGATCTTGTACTTCAGGTTCTGGTAGGCGGCCGGGAGCGCGGCGGCGAGAATCCTTGTCCAGCAACAGATACGTCCGAGTCCTGTCACTCGGGGCAGATTCGCCTGGTGGCTCTCCGCAGGAATTAGTGAAACTATTGTTTTCATTGAGTTTCCGGGATTGGGCTTCTCGGCGCTCGTTTGGCTCGGCGGCGTGGAAAGTGAGTCGCCTGGGCGATCCATCTGTCCGCAACGGTGAAGATTACGCCTGGTATTGTGGCCTCCCTGCGGAAGCATTCTCTGCCGGTCTCGCGGAGGGATTCAGCATCAGCGTATACCGCGCCACCACTGATCGGGCACCGTATCCCTTCATGGCATTCGTCGACCTCAGCGACGAGGGTCCCGACGAGATTCATTTCCCGGAACTTCGGGATTTGATCGCCTACGCGCGGGAGCACGCTCAACTGCTCCAACTCACAGTGCTGGCTGGGCTCGCGGATCGCATTGACGAGGCCATGATCCCGGGCGCTCCTGCTAACCGGCTCGGAAGACGTGAGAATTTCGATTTACCGTTTCGACCACCGGCAGTTGCACCTGCTTTCACTCAATGGTCATGCACCGCATCATGGCAGCCAGCCGTTGTGGACGACGGCGTTTCCGGAAAATGGACCCGGGGCGGGCCCTCCCTTAAGTCCTTAGCGTGCAATTTTTGACCAATGGAGGAGTGACCCCATATTCAGCCCGCCAAGGTGTGCACTCTCAGCCCCACCTCGATTGGCCCTGGCAGTGAGTATTGGCTGCCTTGAGGTTGCGCACGGACACATCGAGTTCCAGTTCCGGGCGTAACGTGGTTTCGGCCTCAGTGTAGCGTTCTGGAGAGCGCGGAGCCATCCGAGGCCACCATGTCCGCCAGGAGCGCCGGGATAATGAGATCTGTGGAGGACAGAGGCCGGCAAGAACACCGCTAGTTCTGCCTCAGAAACCGAGCTTCGCCGCGAACTGGATCTGGCGCGGCGGGAGTTGGTTCTGCACGATGCCAAACGTCGGGTCGTTCACGATGCGGCCGATCAGCGCGAAATTCGGGTGGTTCGCCAGGTTGAAGAACTCGCCTCGGAGTTGGAGCCGGACTTTCTCCGCCAAACGGAAACTGCGAACCAGGGTGGCATCCAGATTGACCAGGCCGTCTCCGATCATGGTGTTTCGTCCAACGTTTCCGAAGGAATAGATCGGTTGCACGAAGGCGGCAGTGTTGAACCACTCGGCGGTGGATCTCTGGTTGGACGGGAGATTGGGGTTTACCGGCGCGCCGTTCGAGCCCAGCACATAGTTGGGGCGGACCAGAATGCCGCCGCTGCCTCCGCCGATGTTGATGGGGTCTCCCTTATAGTCAATGGTGTACGGGAAGCCAGTCTGCATCTGGAACACGCCGGAAACATTCCAGCCGCCGAAAAGCGTTGCAGGCAGTCCTTGGCTGAAGATCCTCTTGCCTTTGCCAAAAGGCAGATCGTAGACCACCGACGTAACGGAACGGAATTTCGTGTTGAAGTAAGCCAGGCCGCGATCGGCCGCAAGGTCGAAAGAGTTCTGCGGTGGTGAGTTTTCATCGCCCGTGATGCCGCCTGCGTTGCGGTATTGCGGTGCATTGGTGATGGCCTTTGAGTAGGTGAAGGAACTCAGAATCTGCACGTATGAAAATCGATGTTCCAGACGCGCCGTCAGCGCATGGTAGTTGCTTTGCGCGGAATGCGGGAAATAATTGATGGTGGTCACCGGCACCACGGTCGCGGTAGCGGGAAACCCCAGGGCCGCCTGGACGGATGCATTCAGGGTCAACCCGTAGAAGGGCCGCTTTACGGCCGTCCCGGGCATCGAGTTGTTGATTTGCACGTTTTGTTCCAGGTGGATTCCCGCGCTCCCGAGATAGCCGACTTCCAGAACGGTGTCTGGCGCGAGGGTGCGCTGTAGGTTAAAGCTCCATTGAGGCGAGTACGGCGTACCCTGACGGAGATCGAGGGCGGCGGCCTGGATGGAGGCGGAACCGACCACCGCCGGTCCAAAGGCGTTCGCCACCGTGATGGAAGGAACGTAGGCGTTTAAGGTGAGGGTTTGCGCGTAAGTTGTGGGCAGAGTCTGGGCCAGCTTGAGCAGCGTATTGCCGTCTTGCGTGCCGTAATAGATGCCACCGCCGGCACGAATGACGGTTTTCGGATCGAGGGCCCAGGCAAATCCGACGCGCGGGCTGAAGTTCTTCTTATTGGAGTAGGCGCAGCCTTGGGGATAGCCGTTCTCGCCGCACACAAATAGCGTGGGGCTGTAAATGCCCTGTTGTCCATTGGCGAAGATGGTCTCCGGCGACGGCACCGTGGAAAAGTCGATGGAGGACATCTGGTGGCGGGTGTCGTACATCGGCAGCGAGAACTCGTAGCGCAGACCGGCATTCATGGTGAGCGTGGGGGTGAGTCGGATATCGTCCTCGACGAACGCCGCGGTGTTCTGCTGGAGGCCATCGATGCGATTGGGGCCGAGCGTGCGGACGGCGGCCTCGGGAAGTCCCAGCACGGCGGAGGCAAAGGCGTCGCCGGACTTGTCCCCGGCTTTGGGCGCGGCGGCGGTGGCGTCGGTGTAGCCGTTGGTGAAGGTGAGCGAGCCCAACGGATCGGCGTACTCGAAGCGGACATATCGGAATTCATCGAACTCCACCCCGAATTTCAGGGCGTGGCGTCCGCGCTGCCACGCCAGGACGTCCCAGATCTGGTACGTGTTGTCGCGCGCCTGGGCGATGCCGCCGGGACCGGTGGCATTGTACGGCCCGGCGCCGCCGAAGTTCAGTTGGCCAACGATAAAGTTCGGCAGCGCCGTGTTGGCGCCATTCACCGAAAAATTAAGCTCAGGCAGTCCGTAGAGAAAGTTCAGCCGGTTGTAGCCGATGCGAAGATCATTGACCATGTTGGGCGCCAGCACCTGCGAGAAACCGGCGGCGGCGTTGCGGGGTACGGCATTGTTGCGGCTGGCGCGATCGGTGATCGTGGCCGGGTTGGAGGCGTCCTCGCCGGCGCCCGAGTAGCGGCCAAACAGGCGGAGCCTGTCGCTGATGTTGTAGTCCACGCGGCCCGAGTAGTTGTCGTTGTTTTGGACGAGCACTTCGCTGGTGTTGATGAAGAGGTTGCCCGGGACATTGGCGGCCGGAAGCGCCTGCATGGCGGCCAACACCGAAGTATTAAGCCGGCCCGTGGGGATGATGTTGCCGGGGAACGGCGTGCGCAGGCCATTCACCAGGGTGCTGGAGGGATCGTAGATCACGGTGATGGGCAGGTCTGCGGAGAAATCTCCCGTCCGCTGCGGTTGCGAAGGCACTGCGACGGTGGTGAGGTTGGCCCCCGCCTGCCGGTTGCGAAGCCCTTCGTAGGTGAAGAAGGCGAACAGTCTGTTCTTTACGATGGGACCGCCGATCAGGGCGCCGAACTGGTTGCGCTGAAACTTGGGGACGTCGGGCGATGTCGTCAGATTGAACGGCCGCGCGTCCAGAACATTGTTGCGCAGGAAATCCCAGGCGGAGGCGTGCCAGAGGTTCGAGCCGGACTGCGTGACCACGTTGATCTGCCCTCCCGAAGCGCGGCCGTATTCGGCGCTATACTGTGCCACTTGCACTTGAAACTCGGCAATGCTGTCCACCACGGGAACGTAGGAAAGCGCATTGTAATCGGGATCGGTGTTGATGACGCCGTCCAGCAGGTAGGCGGAGTCGTTGGTGCGCTGGCCGGCGACGGATAGTCCCGCGACTTCACCCTGGCGGAGGGAGTTCTGCTGGACCGCTAAGCCGCCGGAATTGGTTCCCGGCGAGAGCAGCGCCAGTTGCAGGAACTGGCGGCCATTCAACGGAAGGGCGCGAACTTCCTCCTGCGAAACTACCGTACCTTGAGCGATCGAGCCCGCCACCAACGGAGAGACCGCCGCATTCACCTGAATCGACTCCGCGGTGGCGCCGACGGTCAGCGCGGCGTTCAGCAGCGAGGACTGCGCCACCTGAAGGTGTATGCGGTCGTCGTCAAATGTCTTGAAGCCCGGCACGGTGACGCGGATGGCGTAGTCGCCGGGCGGAAGAAGATCGAACCGGTAGAATCCCTCCTGAGTGGACACAGTCTCGCGAACGGCGTTAGTGGACTGCTGGGTCAGGCGCACATTGGCGTGCGCAACTCCCAGACCTGACGGGTCGGTGACGCGTCCCGAGAGGACGGAAGTTTCGTTCTGGGCGTAGAGAGGCGCTATCAAACAGCTCAGCATCAGCCAGTACGGGAGTGTACGTTGCATACGATCAGGATAGTCGCGCATTGTTGATTCCTGATTACAATCGCATTGGTCGTGGAGCTTCGTGCAGGCTGATGGGAAGCGTTCCGGATGCGGCGCTCAGTCGGCCTGTCTGTAATGGATTTGAAACCAAACCTAATGAGGCAATCCTGCTTAGACTGGCGCTATCGTATGCACGCTGGCCACATGAGGGGGTGATAATACGGCCATCCGTCTTTGACGGCGACCAACATCCGAAGGCGAGACGTTGAGGTCACTGGCTGATGCTTCCTGATATCATCGGAAGAATTCGAAAAGAAGAATTCGAAACAGCGATCGGCACGGCGGCAGGACATTGAAATCCTCCGCCACAAAGCCCCGGGTGTTCAGACGCCTTGCCTTCCGAACTCGCCATCTACGTCACAAAATATGGCTACATGGCGATCTTCTCGCTTGTCGTCCTGCAGGAGTTGGGCGTGCCCAATCCGGTCACGAATGAGTTCGTCCTGCTGTTCTCGGGCTATTTGGCCTTTTCCGGAGTCTTGAATCTCTGGCTTGTCTTTCTGACAGCGGTCTCGGCGGATTGCGTCGGAACGACCATTCTCTACGCTGTGTTCTACCGGTTTGGCGGATACATCATGGACCGTCGACCGCGATGGTTCCCAGTCTCGCCGATACACATTGAGCGAATCGCGCATAGGATTTCCGAACGACAGCAGTGGAGCATCTATGTTGGACGGCTTATTCCCTTTCTCCGTGGGTACGTCTCGGTCGCGGCTGGCATCCTGTCAATCAAGCCAAAGATCTTCATACCCGCCGTCATTGTCTCGGCGATCACGTGGAGCGGCGGCTATGTCATCATCGGCAAACTCCTCGGCCCGTATTGGGAGCAGGTTGCGGGAAGAATAGGCGGCGCAGAAAGCCTGGTATTGCTCGCGGCGCTCATTGTCATAGCGACGCTCATTGGCCGCGCAGTTGTTCGCAAGAATCGCCAACCAGTGTGACTTTCTTAATCGTCCTCTTTGGGGCACATCGAGTAAGCGTGGATCGGAGAAACCCAAGCCAAATTGAGTCACAACATGCGATCAGGGAACACCCGCCCTGCCCCCGTACGGGTTTGGATGGCAAACGCCATGTTCAAATAGCGAGGCCGTAGGGCATCTGTCGAACGGCCCCGGAAACACCACTGCGCCGATTCCAACGGGCCAGGTAACCGCACGGCTAGAACGAGAGTTGCGTCGGCGGTGTCGACCACGACGGGCACGGGATCGTCGCCCGGTACCGGCATCGCGGTCTGTCGCAGGTCGGTTACGTGCACTCGTACCGGAGCGTTGCCGGAACGCACGGCGAGCGGGCGCGGGCGCCGCGGTGACCTTGGACCGTGATTCGGTGCTGGTCCGCGCGGCCTGTGGCGCGAGCGCTACACCGTGAGCAGCAGGACAGCAGCGCACCGCATTATAGGGCTCGGCCTCAGAAACTCGCCTTCAGCGCGAACTGGATCTGGCGCGATGGGTAAGTGGCGCGGATGGTGCCGAAAGCGGCATCGGTGGTCTTCGAGTCCGGTATCCCGAAATTCGTGTGGTTCAGAATGTTGAAGAACTCCGACCGGAATTGCAGCCGGGCCTTCTCGCCGACCCGGAAGCTCTTGTCAACGGAACAATCCCACTGATCGAAGTTGGGAGCGCGGAACGCATTGCGGCCTACGTCTCCAAAGGGCGCGCTGGCGGGCGGGGTGGTGAATGTGTACCCGGCGAAATAGGTGTTCAGCATCGACGAGCGGCTCTGACTGAGGGCATTGCCGGTTACATTGGGGCGCGGGAACGGCTGGCCGCGATAATCGTTGGAAAGTGAGCTGATCTGGTTGGCCCCGGTGGCACTGTAGATCACGTCGAGCGGCGTGCCCGTGTGAGCGGAGTTGAGGCCGGTGATCTCCCATCCGCCCAGAATCGCATCTAATACGGGATTCATATTGGCGGCGTATTGGCGGTCCTTGCCGAAGGGAAGCTGGTAAACCACGCTGGTGACATTATTGAGCTTCACGTCAAAGCTGGAGGGCCCTTTTTCCGCGGACAAGGCATGAATGTCTTGCGGATTGGCTTGGTAGTAACCAGCGTAGTATTCCAGCGCCTGCTCGGAATCGCCCATTCCTTTCCCCCAGGTGAAGGAGTTCAGGACGTACAAGCCCTTCGTGAAACGGTGTTCCGCTCGGGCCGAGAGACCATTGTAGTGATTGTCCCCCGCCGGATCGAGCCAGGTGATCGGTCCAAAAGTCGGGATCGGCACGCGGGCGGTGTATGCCAGGGTTTGGCCCGGCAGGTTGGGAACCGCCTGGTTGTAATCCGCGATGATCGGAAGCCGCGTACTGTGGTTTCCGTTGTAAGATAGCTCGAGTATTGTGTCCTTGGGGAGTTGGCGCTCAACCGAGAAGAACCAGTTCTGGATGCGTGGCCATTTGCTGTCCGGCGGCGTGTAGACGACATTGGAAAGGGCCGGATTGAAGGCCGAAGGGCTGGCGATGTTCGCGCTGAAGCTGTTCAGGGTCGTGAGGAAGCCGGCCGGCGCAGGCCCTCCCGCGGGCATCGACTGGCTGAGGACGCCGAAAAGGGCTTGCGGAGCGTTGATCCCCTCCTGGGCGCTGCCGGGCCTGTTGAAGAAGGTGTAGCTGATCCCATATCCGCCGCGGGCCACCGTCTTGGGGTCGATGCTGTAGGCCATACCAATGCGCGGCCCTAAATCATGGTAGTCGGGGTGAACCAGACCGCGGTTGTACAGGCTGCCGCCGGTAGCCTTGATCATAGTGTTGGTGGTGGGGTCGAAATTGGAGTAATTGTTGTCGCGCTCATAGAGCGGGGACGCGAACTCCCAACGGAGCCCAACGTTCAAAGTGAGCTTGTCGGTTACCCTATAGTCGTCCTGGAAGTAGAGCGAGTGTACGAATTGCCTGAGATTGATGACTGTATAGCTCCCTTGGTTGATGGTGTTGGGAACGCCAAACATGAAATCCGCGAGGCTGTAGCTGGTGGAATCGCTCGCTACCGTGCAGCCGGCCGTCTGGCCCAGTTGCGCGCAAGTGGGCTTGCTGAACCCCCCGCTGTACGTATCCTGACCGTAAAGCGGATTAGTGTCCAGAATTTCGGTGCGTATCGGCAGAAACTGATAACCCGCTTTGAGAGAATGCCGGCGCAGTGTCTTGGAGTAATTGAGTTCCGGATCCCAGGAAGTAGGGTTTTGGAACTGCGGATTGCTGGTTTGGCGTCCCAGGGCAGTAAGTCCGGTGATGGTTTGCGTGTTGAGTCCGCCGGTAAGACTGGGTGTCGTCGGCAGGCCTTGAAAGCCGCCGTACAGGGCTGCCATGCTCGGGCCACCTAAATACGGCGGTTCTTTGCCGGCGAGGATATGGGAGAAGCCCAAGCGAGCTTGGAAGAGAGAACTTGGCGTGACGGTCCAGGTGTAGCCAGCCGAAGCGTTTTGATCGACCACGTGAATGTAGCCGTTACCATCCCCGCCGGAGGGACCCGTGAGATCGGGTGCGTAATACTGCAGGTCCTTGCGCTGGCTGAAGCGCAGGAAGGCCGTCATTCGATCATTGATCTGGCCGTCGACTTTGGCGTCGAATTTATCGCCGTAATCGCGGATGAGTAGCAGAGCCTCATCATTGTTGGAGCGCCCGGGGCCGTTGGTCGGCGGCAGGGCGCTGAGGACCGCGGCGGCGAACGGATTCAACTGCGCAATGGGGATCTGCGTGTTCGCGGGATAGACCACGCCGGTCAGAGGGTTGACGACCGCTACCGGGAGGATACCCTGGCGGTCGGTCATGCTGGGGATGGAATCAAAATTGAGATAGCGCTGCAACTGGCGGAAGCCTTCATAATCGGCGAAGAAAAAGAGCTTGTTCCGAACGATGGGGCCGCCGATGGTGGCGCCGAACTGGTTGCGCTGCAGAGTGGGCTTCACGAAGACGGCGGGGCTGAACAGGAAGCCGGTGGCGTTGAGACTGGTATTGCGCAGGAATTCGTAGGCGGTTCCATGAAACTCGTTGGTCCCGGACTTCATCACGGCGTTGACCACCGCACCACCCACTCGTCCGTACTCGGCGCTGTAGTTGCTGGTGATCACTTTGAACTCCGCGATGGAGTCGGGTGAGGGCTGCACCAATTGGGCGGAATAGCCCTGGTTACTGGTTCCATAGGCGTTGTTATCCAAGCCGTCCAGCAGGAAATTGTTATAAGTGCTGCGCATACCATTTACGTTGAAGGCTCCCTCGCGGGGCGTGCCGCTGGCCGAGAATGAGATGCCGATGGGGGACTTGATGGTGTTGGGGGCAAGCAGCGCCAGGTCCGCATAATTGCGGCCATTAAGCGGAAGTTCCGCGACCGCGGCCGTGCTGATTACCTGGCCGTGATCGCTGGAATCGGTTTCCAGCACTGCGGCGGCGCCGGTGACCGTCACGGATTCGCTGACCACGCCGACCTGCACGCTGATGTCGACGCGCTGGCGGACATCCACATCCACAGCGACTTCCGCGGTAGACTTGGCGAAACCGGCGTGTTCCACGGTGACGGTGTATCGGCCAACTTTGACGTTGAGAAAATCGTAGTTGCCATTGCTGTCGGTCTCTGTCTTGGCCGAAATGCCAGTCTCTTGACTGCTGAGAGTAACGGTGGCTCTGGCGACCACGGATCGGGAGGGGTCGCGGACAGTCCCCAAAACCTCTGACGTTTCGAATTGAGCAAACGCCAGAGAGGCACAGGCGCAGAGGGCGAGCACAAGAGTAGCGGATCTCATCATCCAGGCAATCTAGCATCCCAACCGTTAAGGAATGATGAGTACTGCGATACAAAGCGTTGACGGTACAGTCCCGATGCAGACCTCCGGAATACTAACGCTTCTTCGCACCAATGCTACCGTCGCCGCCCCTCGATCTTTACCAGCAAGTCGCGGTAGTTGACAGTCAACACTTTGGAGCGCAAGTCGGGATAGCCTAGCAGCGCGGCAACTTCGACATTGTGGTAGCGGCTCATCGTGCTCAAGTCAAGTGCCACAACCGGGTCGGCCGTGAATTCCCGGCCGGCAATCTCAAATTGCACACCCGGGGCGATGTATTCGCCGGTAATATCGCCCTCGGCGGTCCACATGTCCGCGCGCGCAATGAAGAGGCTTTTCAGGGCCTCCGCTGCCGGGCGAGAGACGGCAGTGTAGGACGATCCGGTGTCGATCAGGATGTATCCGCCCTTGGTCCGGTTCAATGTGGCTCGCACGAAGAGCAGGTCCTGGCCGGGCAGACACTGGGCAAAGCCCTCTGTGGAGACCAGAGGATCTTGAGGGTAAGGGGATAGTCCGAGCGTCTTGCCCGGCAGATCGAGGCGCAGCAGAAACCCGCGAAAAATGGATATGGGGAGAACGCCGTCGAGCCCCTCGCCCATTTTCACCGGTGCGACATCCACCGGGTAGTTGCGAAACGACACAGCGCCAATTTCGACGGTCCGGGCCAGGCCGGCTTTCATGCGTTTCGTAGGTAACCCGCCGGCGCACACCATGACCAAGTCGGTGGAAGTGGAGAGGCCCGACCGCAGGGCAGCCTGTTTGTCGAGGACGACGTCCGCCGAGCCGGTATCGAGCAGCAGGCGCAGCAATGGTCCGCCATTGACCCGCACCCGCACGAGCACACCCGCCACTCGGCCCGGAGTGGGCGCGTACGTCGAGAGCGGGAGGGTGTACGCACTGTAGGGCACAGCCAGCTCCGGCTGCTCGGCGAAGGCCGGTACGCCCAACAACACGAGTGCAGCCACCAGTCGCCGACAGTGCTCAGAGCCTTGCACGAATATGACAACTCCATTAATAAGATATGACGGTTGGGTTTCAATTACAACGATATCTTTTCATCCTCGATCGAAGAAGGATTATTCACCATCCCCTGGTCGGCTCTTCTTGGTTTTACGGAACTGCAAGGGACGGACCATGCAGATGCCGGAAATGGACGGTTTGCGCAGGCTACCCGCGAAATCCGTCGGGCTGAGAGGGGATCGGACTGCCACATTCCTATCATCGCGATGACCGCCAACGCACTCCCGGGGAACGTTGCATCGATTCCGGCATGGATGGTACGTATACAAACCCATTCATCCCAAGCTGAACGGAATCCCGTGCGCAATTCGGCCGGAGTCTTCGTGCGCGCCGATCTGGCCAGCATCGCCGCCGCCAGCGTCGGAGCCAGCATCCCGGACCACTTCCGCGTCTCCATCACGAAACGATTCGGGAGCCGCGGCGTACCCGATTTCCACTTCACCTGGTTTCTGATCCCGGCCAAGGGTCCAAACCGGCGGCGCGCAAAGTTCTGGTGGCGTTCATGCGCTGGGCTCTCACCGATGGCCAGAGCTTGGCCGCCTCACTGCAATATGCGCCACTTCCCAAAGAACTGGCCGCCCGCGAAATTAAAGCGCTGGAGGGAATCCAATAGTGCATTGTTGTACGCCATACTATTTTGGAGGAGAGGCCGGAATGGACGACGCTCAGCGCGAGGCCTGGCTATTACTTGCCCATCAGCGACGGAAGCACCTACAGGACATCCTGGACACCAGCCATGCAGCCGAAGCGGACCTTCTGATCCTGGGGAACTATGACGAGGCGGAGGTGCAAAGGCGAAGGACCCTGGAAGCGACGGTGGCTTTGGAGCGGGTAGAGTTGGAGATCGAGCATCTCCAGCGGGACACTTGATTCCACTGGCGATCAGGCGCGCGCCGGCGTTGTATCACTTGGAGTCGTCTTCCGGTGATGGGGGATCGGTTTTACCGTGTTGGTTCGCCGCGGCAAAGCCCAGAGCAATCCCCCCACAGAACAAGCCCAATCACGGCGAATTGCGTGAATTTGAGTAAGAAATAACCCGCGGGGACGAGCAAGACTACCCAGGCCAAGCCATAAACAATTGGATTCAGTACAAGACCAACAAGCCGGCGCGTGCTCAACTCCTCCCAGTCCGCCCCTTCCGTCAATCAGGGCAGCACTGACTCGGCGCGACGATTCTGGGCACGCCCGGACTCATTGGTACTGGCCGCACCGACGATGGCGGCAATACATCGCGTCGACAGGCCGAGGTTCTGGTCTCCGCTCCACTGGTTGTCCGTGTGGCCGGCAACGTACAGCCTGAACGCGCGATCAGAGTGCAGAGAGCTTCCCAATCTCCGTGGCACTCCAGGATGTATTCGTTTTGTTACAGATTCGTGAAAGAGAGGTGCGGTTCTCGGGTTCGTTGGGCACCCATTTACGCAACGCTAACCAGCAGGCTGCCAGGCGGACTGGATCGCAGACGTATAATAAAGATCTATGAACATTCGGGAGCAGGGGGGAGCCATGGTCCTGGTGGCTGACTCAGAGGAACGGGTTCTGCATCAGGTTTCAACGACCCTGGAGAAGGCAGGCTTCACGGTCTTCACTGCCTTGGGCAGGTCTGCCGCCCAGGACTTTTGCCACGATCATAAGGAGCCGGTTCAACTGGTGATTATCGATTCGGTGATGGGCGCCGATGCTCCGGAACTGGTACGAGAGCTCTGCCAATCCAATCCTGGCGTTCGAGTACTATTCACCGGCAGCCAGGACGAGTCCGCTGCCACCCAGCAGGCTGTTCCCGCGGGCCACTCCTGCGGTTATTTGACAAAACCTTTTCGCCGCTCGCACCTGCTTGGAATCGTCCTCAAAGCAATGGACGCGCCACTGGCGCTTACTGCCTGAGGGCATTCAAGCGGCTCCCCGAGCGGCAGCGTGCCACGCCGCGAGCGCCGCAGCTCCCGGCTGGCCCAGGAAGCGTTCCAGAAGCGGCGCCGGTGCTTTCCGCAGGTCCACTACGATCAGCGCATCCAGCGTGTCGGAGAAATTACGATCCACATTGCAGGCCAGCAGCTTGCCGCCGGTTTTCAAGTACTGCTTAACGAGGATCGGAACGCCCTTACCGTCGTGCTCCAATTCTGCAATCAGTCTCGACAATTCTTCCAGGTCTTCCGGCAAACGGGGCATTCCGCTGGAGTGGCGCAGGACACGACTGCCAGGCCGATAAGGGCATCTGGGAGCCACCATGCCGGCTAATTCGTGGGCGCGCCTACTCTCCAGAAACCGCACCAGCAGATAACGCGAAACCGCGTGATACCGGTTGCTGATGCTCACGCCACCAAAGAGCGTGGCACAGTCGGGCCGGCGAACCACAAACTGAGCAATGCCCTTCCACAGCAATAACAACGGCGCGTATTGTTTCTGATACTCGGGCCGGATGAAGGAACGGCCGAGTTCCACGGCCGGACCGATCCGGTCAAAAAGGCTCTTGTGGTAGCGAAACAGGGTGCTGGTATAAAGCCCGCCGACCCCGTGCCTCGCCAGAATCTCCGGCGTAGGCCCCAGGCGGTACGCCCCTGCTATTTCCTGGCGGACCTGGTTCCAAAGGAACAGGTGCCGGTAATGACCGTCGAAGCGGTCCAGGTCGATAGCCCGTCCGGTCCCTTCACCAACTTGCCGGAACGCTATCTCCCGCAGCCGCCCAATCTCGCGAAGCACGTTGGGAAGTTCGGCCGCGGAGCCCAGGTAGACGGCAAATTCACCGGCTTCGCACATCTTCCGATCCTTGGCCAGTTTCTCAACATCCGCCGACAATTGGTTTTGGGGTGGTGCCGAAACAACCTTCGCGGGCTTGCGAAACGAAGGCAGAGCCGGAGGAAACAGGCGGACCGATGTATTGCCGCTCTCATCGGCCGTGTCCAATAAGTAAGTCCGCCACCGCAGATACTCGATGGCTTCCCGATCTCCAGTCAGAGCCTGGAGAACGGGGTGAGGAATCGGCCGCCCGATGCGCAGGCTTAACTTCCGGCCGGCCTTGTTGAGCATTTCGCCCGGCAGACGGGCAGTACGCAGCCGCGGATGAATGACGCCGGCAAGCTGAAATGTAATGCTGTTGGAGCCGCGGAAGAATACCGGAAGGGTGGCGGCGCGGCCCAACAACGCCAGCCGCGAAATGGCAGAGTTCCAAGGTGGATCCACCAGGCTTCGATCGCGAAGATTCAGGTGGGCCACTTCTCCCGCCGGAAAGCACGCCAGCAACCCACCTTGCCGCAGCCACGCCAGGCACTCCCGCAGAGCCGCGGTATTCCCGGCAACCGAGTCCGGCCGGCCAAAAGGATTTACGAAGATGCACCGGTCGCGCAGTTCCGGAATGCCGGCCAACATGGAGTTGGCCAGGATCCGGCAGTCGCGGCGTGCTTTGGGTAGCAGGGCGGCGAGAATGGCGCCGTCGAGGAGGCCGAAGGGATGGTTGGCAACCAGCACCACCGGCCCGGTTTGCGGAATGCGCTCGAATTCGCCGACCGCGCAGCAGTATTCTACACCGAGCAATTCCAGGAGACGCACCACCACACCACCGCTGCCAGAACGGCGGGCGGTGTCAAACAACCGGCTGAGCTGGTCGATCCGGAAAAGCCGCTGGATCAGCGGCTCCATCGGATGCAGCAGGCTGTGCAGCGGCTCGTCCAGAAGTCCGGATACGGACAAAGTTCCGGGTGTTTCTATCGGCATGCACCAGGGTGGCGCCGAAAGCGTTTCGACATCATAAACAGAGCGTGAAACTTCTGTCGTAAACAACCTGGATCACGGCGCGCGATTGGGATCCCGCGCAATTCCGGAGCCCCGTAACGGAGCGTTAACCCATCCGTCAATCCTTTTCATTCAGGGCCACGTATGATCGTACGAGTGCGCTCTCCAATTCCCGCCGGCGCGAACTGCTGGCGGTCCGGAGCAGAACGAAGGGTATATGCAACTGGAAAGACTCGAAATGAACTGCACATGCGACCTGTGCCGAGGATCACAACCGCGAAGCATCATTAACTCTGACTCCAAGCCGCCCGCGACCTTGCGCACTGGCGACCCGCCTCGCGCTATTTCTCCGCCGAGGGAGACCGGACGCTTGATTCCCCGGCTTTGACTGTCGGGCCCCCCGGGCTTCGCATGTCAACCGCAGATACGGCTTCGCCTGATACTCCAGGCGCGGCCGGCGCGAAGTTCCTTCCTCGATCCACAGCCGGAACTCGATGGGCTCGCCGCCCTGGCAGTCGGCCGAACTCCGGGGACCTGCGCCGAATCCTGACTCAAGACATGATTCGCTTTGCACGCGATTAATACATTCCTAGTCCGGAATGTTTTCGCGAAAGAATCACCAATTTGCCGCCGAACTGTAACCACCTGCGCGCAAAGCTAATGGCAACGGAAGGCTACATGCACAACAGTACCGTCAAATTTCTGTGGCGTAAGCCGGGTTCTTCAGGCGGGTTCCACTCCGGCGTTTGTTTACACGGCCACACCATGCATTCCGTGGAGTGCCTCTCCTTCCTGCCGCGCCATCTGCGCCATGTTCCGGGAATTTCGCAGGTAGTGAGTTACTATGAACGCTCGCGGCGCGTCGATTTCGCACGTGCGTGGTGGACACCTCCGCTCACACCGGCTTCCGCGCTGCGCCTGGAGCGCGAACAGATCGCCGGCCTCGGCCTGCGGCCGATGGTCTCACTCACCGATCACGACGATATCGAAGCCGGCTTGGCTCTTGGGGTGACCGCCGACCCCGCGGACACGCCGGTCTCGGTCGAATGGACCGTCCCATACCAACGAACCATAATCCATCTCGGCGTGCACAATATTCCACGCAACGCGGCACCCGAGTGGATGGCCGCTATGGCAGAGTACACGGCCGCGCCGCGGGAAGCGATGTTGCCAGCCGTTCTGGACGAGTTCGCGCGCGTTCCCGACGTGCTGATCGTGCTTAACCACCCTTTCTGGCTGGAAGAGGGTGTCACTGAAGACGACCACAGACCTGCCCTGGAACGGATCCTGCGCGAGTGTATCGGCTGGTTGGACGCCTTCGAGTTGAACGGTACCCGCTGTTGGAAGGAGAACGCCGACACCATCGCACTGGCGCGCGTGCACGAGCGGCCTCTGATCTCCGGAGGCGATCGTCACGCGTGCGAACCCTGCGCCTGCATCAATCTCACGAACGCCCGCACCTTCGCCGAATTTGTTTCGGAGATCCACGGCGGCCGTAGTTCGATTCTCTTCATGCCGCAGTACCGCGAACCCATGGCGCAGCGCATCCTTGAGGCCAGCCGCGACATTCTAGGGACCTACCCCGAATATCCTCGGCGTGAGCGCTGGGCCGACAGAATCTTCTATCGCGGCGAAGACGGAGTAGCGAGAACGGTTGCCCAAATCTGGCAGGGTCGCGAGCCGCGGTGGCTGACCGGCGCCGCCGCCACAATCCAGTTCCTGGGAGGAACGCGGCTCCGCCCGGCACTGCGTTTGTTCCTTTCCCAACGCGGAGAGTTGCACCCGTGAAGGCTGGGGTGCGTCGCCTTCAGGCTTCGCTGGCGGATCTGACTCCAGAACAGATCGCACTGCTGCTTTCTGTGGGCCTGGTTCTGGGCGTCTTTCCGATCATGGGCTTCCCGACCGTCTTTTGTTTACTGGCGGCCTTTGGATTGCGTCTTAATCTGGTGGCTCTGCAACTGCTCAATAACATCGCCTCTCCCGCTCAACTTGCGCTCCTGCTGCCTCTGGCGCGTGCCGGTACGAGGCTCTGCGGAGGTGTGACGCCCTCTGGCGGCTCTTGGACAGGAACGATCGGGTCGGCGGCCTTGCACGCGATAACGGGATGGGCATGCATCTGCATCCCACTTGGCGGAGTGCTGTACGTCGGCATAGTGTTCTTCCTGCGAATAGCCGTACGTCGCGGTCCAGCGGCCGGATATCTAAACCCGCTTGTCCAGGTATTGTGTGGCCGGCGCCTGGTTCCGCAGGCGTCGCGCCCTATGCGTCCCGCGCCTGATCGCCACCATAATCGGATCGAGCCTCACGGTCGGACGGGTGCATCCTCCTGTGGTCTATGAATCGATTAGCGGCAAGCGGTTGCAATGAAGTGTCAGCGCGCGGCAAAGGGTGGCGGGATCGGCTCCGTCAATGTGAACTGCGGATCGATCGCCCTCTGTATCACGAGGCGGGCCGTCTTCCATAGGCAGCCTCCAACCCCCTGTGCATCCTCACAGCCGGGAATCGACACATCCTGGCTCGCCGGCGGAGCGGCGATGGATAGAGGGCTTGCGTCGCGCATTTGATCGAGTGTCTGGGCAAGATAACGCAACTTCACCGAAAACTGCCCTGTCACCGAGTCTCGCCACAGCGAGAAAATCAGCGCTCCCCCAGGCGGCGTGTCGTCAGGCTGATATCCCGGCAGCTTCCAGGAGAGGCCCAGCATGCCCGAGAGATTGGATAGATTCGTGTCGTGCCCGGCCAGGACCAATAGAACGTCACCCGGGCGGCCCAAAGCGCCCGCGGTCGACTTGCCGGATTCCGCCTGCTCCAGCGATAGCAACACATGGGCCAAGAGGTTCGAACCACGGGCGCGCGCAAGATAGGGCGTGCGGCGCATCAGATCGGCGTATACCGTATGGATTTCGAGCGCGCGATTGAGGTTCTCCCGCGTCAATCGGCCCCAGCCGAGCGAGGCGCCCTTGAGACCGTTGGTGTATTCCAACAGGAGGTTCTCGCTGAATGTCGAACCCGTAGCAAAGGGCCCGGTGAGCTCCACCGTTTTGCCCTTGAGCGCCACGCCGATGGCAGTCGGGTCCTCCGCCTTGCCTTTGAGAATTGACCGCAACGCTTCGAATGCCTCGCGGTGTTCGGCGAGAAGTACCTGCGGATCGGGGCCGAGCCGTCGGCGGACCGCCGCCAGCATTCGTTCCGGGTCGGGTGTGCCGACGCCGGAGAAAAGCGGATCGGACCCAGGGGCCGGCTGCGAGTGGACCTCGATGCCGCAACCAGGCAAGAGCGATTCAGCGAAGGCGCGCCCGGTTTCAATCGTGCGTTGATCCTTGTCGGCCCGGACGTAGATGCGCCGGGCATCCTGACAGCCCTCGCGGTGGAATAGGTGCTCGGCAGCCAGCCAGTCGCCGTAATAGGAACCCATCAACCTGATGAGTGCGCGACCGTGCGGAGTGAGGTTGCCGGGCGGAACGTCCCATTCTGGCCAGGGTTCGGCCGAGTAGGCGTTGAGACGAGCGTTGTCCCAAGTGGGCGAGCGCACGCCGTGCCGGCTGACGATCACCACATACTTCAATTCAGGGCGTCCCGCGCCGATTGCAGGCCAGCCGGCCAGCAGGAGCGCGGCGATGAATACCGCTAGTGGTTTATTTCTCACGATTCAAGTTGTACCGGAAACCGCCGGCGTAGGTGGGCTTGTACCATTCGCGCTGGTTGACGAAAACGGTGCTGCCGGTGTAATAGCCGAAGACTTCGTTCGTCAGGTTCAAACCATAGACCACCGCTGTCAACCCATGACCAAGCCGGACGCTGGCCTGCACATCGAGTTGGAAGTGCGGCAGAGTGTAGACGTCGCCGGTGGGGCCGGTAGGGCCGAGATGGCTCACATCGGAAGCGGTCTGATACTGGTATTGATAAATGCTGGCACCGTTGTATGACACTCCGGCTCTCACCGACAGACGGCCGCGGTCATAGGTAGGGCTGATGTTCCATGTATTGGGGGCCTGGCGCTGCAGCGCGGGGCTATCGGAACGACCGGGAATACTCTTGATCCCCGATGCAGTCCAGCTATAGTTAGCCAGCATCCCGAGTCCTTTCAGCGGCCCGGGAAGCATGGAGAGCCGCTGCTGGTAAGAAATCTCAAAGCCGTGGATTTCCGCGTTGGTCACGTTCAGCCACTGCGAGATCAGGTCCCCCTGGTACATTCCGCTCGCAGCGGTATACGACGTGCTGATCAGCGTATCGTTGATCTGCTTGTAGAAGAAGCCGGCCTGGATGATGCCCGTGGGGTTCAAGTATCGCTCGTACAGCAGGTCATAATTATTGGCATGCTCCGGCTTCAGCAAGGGGTTGCCCATGGCGACGGTCGGGGGGTTGCTGGAATCGTCTTGTGTCACATACGGTACCAACTGGTTGGCGTCCGGACGAGACACGCCTCGCCCGTACACCAGCCGGAGGCCGGACTGAGTATCGAGCGCATAACGCACCGAGATGCTGGGGAGAACGTTCACGTAGGATGGGTTGTTGTTGACGGCGACCGGGACGCCGCAACCGGTGGCGGTGGCGCACAACTTGCTTCCGGCCGGGTAAAGCGTGACATTATAGCCTAACGTGTTCATCTGAGTACCTTCGAATCGAACGCCTGCCACCACGTGCAAATGGCCGAAATCCATGGTGTTCATAATGTAACCGGCCGAGATGCGCTCGACAATATTGAAGATATTGGGATAAGTATCGGCTGCCGTCTTATAACCATCTACATAATTCCCAAGGTTACTCAGGGTATAGCTCTGTATCTTATTGAAATCGGAGACCGGACCGAAATGGCCGCCGAAATACTTGTTATCCATGTAGTTGGTGCTGTTGAAGTCGCTCAAGAACTGGGTCATAGGATAGTTCGCGGCGGTCCAGCCGTCGTACACTGTTTCGGTGGCATCCTGGAATTTGTGACCGTTGCGAATCTTGCCCCCGATTTCGAAAATGCCGAAGTGAGAACCAAGGTGGTAGTTGACCGAATAGGCCGCACGCGCCGTCAGGTTGACTTGCGCCGATAGGCCGGTAGACGTGGTGATGTCCTTGAAGCCCCAGTTACTGGCGTTCTGAAGAGGTGAGTTAGCCGCATCGCATCCCGATCCGAAATGCGGAACCAGGGGATCGGTTTGCGCCGTGGGATCGTAGCCACAGGTCAACTTCGCTCCTATCCACGAAAAGTCCGCTTTAGGGTTTCCGGCGGAATCCTTTTCGTAGGAGCGTGAGAACGATATTTCCCAAGTCAACAGAGAGGAAGGCAACTGATGCTTGCCACCCAGACTGAGGCTGCCAATGGAAGCATCGGGTCGCTTGCTGGAGGTATAGAATTTGGCTGCGCCGGTGGCGACCGGGGAGTAATACCACTTGTCGCCATAATCCTGGAGGTTGGAGTATATTCCCCTCAAGTAGAGGCTAGAGAAGGCGCCCAGTTTGTAGTCGGCCGAACCGGCGAAACCCCAGCGATTGCGGTAATAGCGGTATTCGCGGATGGTGTTGCTGTCGTAAATCGGATGGGCGAAAGTGGAAGCCGGATCGATGGCAGGCTGGAAGTTATCGATGCCGCGTCCATTGAAGTCGTAGGAACCGCCAAAGAGAATGCCTAGTTTTCGATCCCTGCCAAATCGGTGCCCGACGGTGCCGCCGAATTGGTCGTTGTAGCGGCCGCCGAGGATCTTATTGTAGCCGCCGAGTCCATAAAGGCTGACGGTGGGGAATTCGCCGGCGGTTTTGGTCTTCATGTTCACAGAACCGCCGATGCCGTCGCCATCAATGTTGGGCGCCAGTGTCTTGTTGATTTCCACCGACTCCACCAAGTCGGCGGGAATGACATCGAGCCGAATCTGGCGAACCGTCGGCTCAGGCGAAGGAACGGTAATGCCGTCGATGGTCACGTTGGTCAGCCGAGGCTCGGTGCCGCGCACCTGAATGTACACGCCCTCCCCTTCGATTCGCTCCAGAGTGACGGAAGGCAGACGGCCCAGCGCATCCGCCACATTCGCGTTCGGCAGAGAGGTAATGACCTCGGCGGGAAGCACTTGCAGCACATTATCGGCCATCCGGGTGCGATTGATAGACTCCGCCTCGCCACGCGGTCGTTCCGCCGTCACCAGTACCTCCTCGTTTGCGGAGGCGACTTCCAGCGTGATGTCCACATGCTTGAGTTCGCCCGCTGCCACGGTGACCTCCGTTTCGTGGGGCTTGAAGCCCACGTACGAGACCTGGACTTTGTAGTTTCCGGGTGCGAGATCGGGGAGGGAGAATTCCCCACGCTCGTTGGACGCTATCGTCAAGCCCTTGGACTGCAGTTGCACCTGAGCGCCTTGGAGAATTGCGCCGGAACTGTCGACGACTCGTCCGGCGATCACGCCTTTGGTATCGACAGCGGCGGCGGATGAAGCATAGCCCGTGATAGCAACGGCTACTACAAGGTTCAGTACGGTGACCGGTACAAAACTCATAAGCTTGCGCATAATTGTCCTCCTGTGATTCCTTGTGGCGGAGCCCGCGAAATGGTATTACAGCAGGCGAGCCTGAGGGCAATCTGAGGAAGCGGTTCACGTTGGGTGAATTCCAAAACTGTCATCAAATATTAACGGTGCAAGGCGAAAATTGATACATACGGATCCTAGTAGCCGAAGATAAGCCGAATACTGCCGATCTGCTCCGCAGGGCGCTTGAGACTGAGGGGCATTCCGTGTCGCTTGCTTATGACGGAGATCGCGCCCTGAAACTGGCTTTGGCGGCCGACATCGACGCAATTCTTCTCGACGTCATGCTTCCCTGCGTGGATGGCCTGACCGTCCTACGGAGACTGCGGGCCGCGCGGATTCACACCCCCGTAATCATCGTGTCGGCGCGCGATGCCAGGACCGACATCGTGCAAGGGCTGGATGCCGGCGCCGATGACTATCTCACCAAGCCATTCGAATTGGATATTCTTCTCGCGCGGTTCCGGGCTGTGTCCCGGCGCGCTCCGACGGCACAACCCGCAGACCTGACCTTCCTGGACTTGAGACTGAATCCGGGCACCTACCAATTGCACCGCGGTGACCGGACTGTGTCCCTGACGCGCACCGAATATGCCCTCCTGGAATCAATGATACGGCGCGCCGGCATGGTCGTGCCGAGAGACGTTCTGATCGAGGAAGGGTGGGGAAAAGAGACGGATGTTAGCGACGCGAACCTCTACTTTTTCATGCGCTCTTTGCGCTCGAAGATCACGCAGCCCGGAGAAGCCGAACTCCTGCACACGGTCCGCGGTGTAGGCTACTCCATTCGGAGTGAAAGCTTTTGATGGCCTACCGTTCCATTTCACTGCGGCTCACCATTTGGTTCTCTTCTGTGTTCGTCGCGGGTCTGGCTCTGTTCGGCGCCGTCATGTGGCTCGACTTGAAAGATACTCTGACGTCCGGGCGATCCAAGACACTGGAGAGGCGTGTCGACCGGCTCGGAGACCTGTTGCTCGATACCCGGACTGATTCCCCCGGACAGCGCGCCAGAAAGTTTCAGGCGTTCGCGGATGCCACCGGTGGAGGGCTGATCGAGGTTTTCGGAACGAATGGGACGCGCGCCCTCCCTTCTCCGACCGCCGCGGCGCAGGCATTCCCATGGCCCCGCATCACCCCGCTCGTTCGGGACCGATTCGCCGAGGTTACTTTCCTGGGGCAGCCATACCGCGTTTTGGCTCACCCCTTTTCTTCCGGATCGGAATCGCTGGTTTTGTGCGCCGCCGCTCCGCTGGAGGGTAACCGCACGGTTCTGCGCGCCTTCTCCGGTGGTCTCCTGTGGGCCATCCCAGGGGTGCTGGCGGTCTCGGCACTTGGCGGGTATGTACTTAGCCGGAAAGCGCTTAAACCGGTGGACGAGATCACCGCGGCCACGCGCTCGATCAGTGTATCGAATCTGTCCGGGAGGCTGCCGGTGCCGGAGACGCGAGACGAGTTGCAGCGGCTTTCCGAAACCTGCAACGCGATGCTCGCGCGCTTGGAATCGGCAGTGGGCGAAATCAAGCGGTTCACGGGCGATGCCTCGCATGAGCTTCGCAATCCGGTGTCGTTTGTGCGCACCACCGCGGAGTTGGCGCTGCGCAACCGGCAGATCGATGCCGCCAGCCGGCGCGCCTTCGAGGAGATTGTGGCGGAATGCGGGAAAGCCAGCCGTCTGCTATCAGACATGCTGACATTGGCGCGCGCGGAAGCCGACAACTCCCGGCTCGCGTTCGAACCGGTCGATCTGGCTGAAGTGGTGAAGACGGTTTGCCAAAAAGCCCACCCCCTTGCCGAGGAGCGCGGGCACACCCTGACAGTCCAGTTCGAGGAGAATTGCTGTGCGACGGTGTGGGGCGATTACGCCAGTCTTCACCGACTAGTGTGGATACTCCTGGATAACGCCGCGAAGTATACGCCGTCCCGAGGCACCATCCAGGTGAGGCTGGCGACCGGTGGGGAGAAGGTAACGGTCACGGTCGAGGATAACGGCAGAGGCATCTCGGCGGCCGATCTGCCGCACATCTTTGGCCGTTTCTATCGCGCTGATCCGTCCAGAAGCCAAGTGGAAGGTTTCGGACTGGGTCTTTCCATCGCCATGTGGATCGCGAACGTCCACCAGGCATCTCTTTCGGCAGACAGCAAAGAGAACGAAGGCTCCGTATTCAAGATTGTGTTTCCCTTACTTGTTGCTGACCCGCGTAAGCCGGATGCATTTCCACCCCCAAGGTCATTGATAAAAGCGGGTTAGGGCCTGCGCCCGGGATAGAGAGGCCCGGCCGCCAGGATTGACGGGTGGTAACATCGGCGCAAGGAGGTACCGCATGGCCGGCAAAAAGGTCATAATTCTCGATGGCTGTGGACTTCCGGACCGGGATCTTGCCCCTGCTCTTGAGGCGCTGTTGGACGTGCTCAGGCGGGGCGGCTCTGAAATCGAGATCTTCCGCCTGCGCGAAATGAAACTGGCCCATTGTCTGGGTTGCTTTGGCTGCTGGGTAAAAACGCCGGGCATGTGCGTTGAAGATGACGCCGGCCGGCAAATCGCCAAAGCGGTCATTCAGAGCGACAGCACGGTGTTCTACACGCCCGTGACCTTCGGCGGATACTCGCCGGAACTGAAGAAGATGGTGGATCGCTTCGTTCAGATTGCATCTCCCTATTTCCTGGTGGATCACGGCGAGGTTCACCACCCGGCGCGTTACCCGCACCGGCCTCGGCTCCTGATGGTCGGCGTACAGCGGCAGCCTAACTCCCATGAGGCGCATATCTTCAAGACGCTTGCCGGGCGCAATGCTATCAATTTCCATCCCCCTGCGTATGCCGCGGACGTGGTTGTCGCGACGGATCCCGCCGATACTCTTCGCGAACGTTTCGAAGCCCTGCTGGACCGGTCGGATGCCCTGCCTTTTGGCGAAGCCGCAGCTTCGCTGATGCCGCCGCCGGTGGCGCCCGATGGGGCTGCCGAACTGGACGGCCCGAGACGCGCCTTGCTCATCGTCGGTAGTCCCAAAACCAGCCCGCCAATCACTTCAAGCCTGCTAGGGAGCTACCTTTTGGAGCGCCTGGGCGAACGCGGCTGGGAAACCGAATCGCTGACGCTCCGGGCTAACCTGAATCGTGCGGAGGGTGAGGCCGCGCTGCTGGCGTCGGTCGAGCGTGCCGGACTGATCCTGTTGGTCTTTCCGCTCTATGTGGATGCCCTGCCTTATCTGGTGACCAAGGCGCTCAGCGTGATTGCGAATGCGCGACGGGCAGCCGCCAACCCTCGTCCGCTGCGGCTGGTGGCGGTGGTAAACAGCGGCTTTCCCGAAACCCTCCAGAATTCGATGGCTCTGGCGATCTGCCAGGAGTTCGCGACGCAGAGCAGCATCGCGTGGGCCGGCGGTCTTGCCCTGGGCGGAGGAGGAGCGATCGGCGAACAGCCTCTCAACGCGACGAAGCGCCCGGGGCTGCCGGTAAAGCACGTGATTCGCGCCTTGGATTTGACCGCTGCGTCCCTGGCCGAGGGGCGCTCAGTGCCAGCCGAGGCGGTAAAGCTGATGGCGAAAACCCCGGTCCCCTTTATGCCCTTTGCTCTCTGGCGTTGGATTTACTTGCGGTTTGGCGGCAGGGGTTTTGAGCAACAGGCTGCCAGGAACGGCATCAGCAGAGACAGGATGCTCGACCAGCCTTATGCTGCTTCACAATAGCAGAGCTTGGTGCGCGCGGTTCCAGTTTATAATTCCGCGCGGACTGCTTTCTGGTCCTCTCGACACGCGCCGAATCGCGCACCGAGAGCTCATGCGACATACAGTGGTGAGGAGAACCGCTCAAGACTGGGGACGCCGGAGACTATTGGGGAGGAAGCCGATCACCTCATTTCAAGGGGCGTTCAGCGGCTTCACGACCGCCGGAACTGGCTCGCGCCCGACCCTGTCGTATCGTAAGAAAACGTTACTGCAGTATTTCGCTCAGCACCCGCCCGATGGAACCGCTCGGCTGGGCCGTCCCCAGCAGCTCCGCCAACGTGGGCGCGATGTCATTCACCGCAATGCTACCCGTGTAGATCCCCGGTTTGATAGCCGTGCCCCAGAACAACACCGGCACTTCGGTATCGTAAACGTAGGGGGTCCCGTGTGACGTGCCGGTGGCGTCAAACAGGTAATAGGGCTCTTGGAGGATGGCAAGATCACCGGCGCGTGGCTCATAAAAGTTCAGGCTGAACGCCCGGCCAATCGAATCCTGCTGGACCGTGCCGGCTCGCAGGTCCTGAGCTGTATACACGCGGGCGATGTGGTCGATGCTGCGTACGACATCGGCCGCCACGCGTTCCACCTGACCCAGATCGAGCTTGAGACGGTTCACCAACTTCAGATCCAGATATTGCATGGTGGCAGGCCCCGGTAGAAGCCACTTGCCCGGCCCGAATCGCTTGGTCAACGCTTCGTTGACTTTGTCGGCCACCTGTGTGGCGCTCAATCGTCCGCCCGGCATGTGGCGCGCCTGGTTCACCTCGGGCACCGGCGCCACGCCGTGGTCGGCGGTGAGTACGACCAGCGTATTGCCGGCGCCGACTTGCTTTTCCACGTAATCGAAGAGCTTGCCCAACAGCCGGTCGGTGCGGATCGAAATGTCGCGGATGGCGGGGTCGTCCGGTCCCACGGCGTGGCCCACATAGTCGTTGGCCGAGAAGCTGACGGCCACGATGTCGGTATCCGCATGATGGCCCAGGTTCTCGCCGGTGATGGCATGCTCCGCGAAATCCTCGATCATTTCGTTGCCCCAGGGGGTCGCCTCCAGGCCACCGCAGTAGCGCACGTCCGTGCCCGCCACCATGGTGCAGAAGGGCGTGGCGGAATCGTCCTTGGCGTCGAAAGGCAGCCACCTCGCGCCGAGGTATTGCCGCGAAACATGAAGATCGTTGACTTTCCTGGCCCAGTCCGGCAGCGACGCGCGGTAATAGGTGCTAGTCACCCAGTTATTGCTGTCCGGGTCATACCAATATGCGCCGTCCGCCATGTGCCCCGCTGGCAGAATAGCGCTGCGGTCCTTAATGGAAATGCCGATCACCTTGGAGTCACCGCCCTGCATCTTCAGTTCGTCGGCCACCGTACTAACCATCAGCCGATGAGGAGACGAGCCTGGGGCGCCAGGGATGCCTCCAACCACTTTTGTCGCGGGATCGGACACGCTGGTCACCGTCCCCCCGGTCTGGCGGTCGTACCACTCGTTAGCGATGATGCCGCTGGCAGAGGGCGGGGCTCCGCTGAGAAAGGTGGAGTGACCCACTGCGGTAACGGTGGCGGCGTGCAAATAGTGAGCGTCAGTGAAAACCGCGCCCTGGTCGAGCAAGCGTGCCAGGCCGGAGTTGTAGTCGCTGCGAAAACGCAGCAGGTAGTCATACCGGAACTGGTCAATGACGATCGCCAGGACCAGGCGCGGCTTGGTTCGCCGGGAGGCCGGCGGAGCGCCCCAAACCGCGGCGCTCATCAGAGAACAGAGGATGAGTCGTAGCGTACGAGTCAATTAAGCTTCCCTCAACATGCTTATTATCAACGTGTTGCGGACACCTGGACCGTCGCCGACGCAGCCGGCGGCGCCTGTTGCCCGCTTGTCCGACCAGGATGACACAAACGATCGCGGGATACCAATGAATAGTCCGTTACAGCCGGAGCGTTACTAGCCAGCACAACGCTCCGTAACATGCTGAGCGTCGTCGATACCGGCCTGCGTATAGAGCAGCGTCGGTGCGAGGTTCGCGATCGGTGGGGTCCTATTGGATGAGTACTAGCGGTTTGATTTCGCGGGCGGCCAGTTATTTGGGCAGTGGAACGTAGGGGCACCCTCGTCTGGCCCTCGGTGGGAGTCCAGCGCAGGAACGCCATTCGGGTTTTGCGCGCCAGCCGCGGGTTTAGACCTTTGGTGTAAACCAGAGCCTGGTGAGGGTGGAAATTGTTATAGGCGCCGGCCGTCGCTACGCTTGCCAAGGCGGCGCGCACGAAGGCTCCAGCCGCCTTACGGACACTGCCGAACAGAACGGCCCACTCATAACCGATCCGACTCGCAAACTTCACTTGCTGTTGACAATAACTTCCGAGAATGGACCCATGACTTCGACATTCTCTCGCGCGACACAACAGGAATCGCGGTCTTCAAAAGCCACCAATCGACGGGCCAACTCCCGATACGCAGTAAAGATACCGCTGCGGTATCGCCTCGCGAGTGCCCGTACCCTTAACTGCGGATGGAAGCCGGGCCGCTGCCTTGACATGAGTGCGCGCGGCATTCGTGTCGACATTCCCGAGTCTATGCCAGTCGGCTCGCGGTTGGAACTGTCGATGGACTGGCCCGGGCTATTTCACGGCGTTGAAATGGTGCGTCTCTTCCTGCTTGCCTCCGTCAGGCGCGTCGACGGCCGGGGTGTTGCTTTGCGCATCCTCAGACATCGGTTCTTTGGCTCGCCAAGAGTTCGTTCTCTGCGTGGAGACGAAGAGCAGGCAGTTGCCTGAGCGCCAGTTCTGTCCCGGCCCCTCAGCGAGGCTACCAAAGATCCTCCCAATGAATATGGCAATGCAATCGAAGAGAGCCAAACGTGGTCTTAACTGACTGCTGTTCTTTTTGGGGCAACGGAAAGTGGCATTGTTCTTTCTGCTGGTGGCCTAAAATCGTACCGACGGGGCGCAGGACTCGGCTCCCCAACGCTGCCCAGTTCCTAGTCGCCATCCGGACATCTGATCAGATTCAGCACGCCCATTACCGACAGGACTGAATGGATAGCGGATAACAGGCGTTCCACGTCGGTGGGGAAAAACCTGCCGATGGTTCCAATTCGAAAGCAATACTCACGGGTTAACTTGCCTGGATAGATCACGAAACCGAGGTGGCTCAGCTTGGCGTAAAACTCCTCAAATTGAAATGCCGGATCAGGAGGGTAACGGAAGGAGGTGATGATATAACTCTGGTCTTCGGGCGCCAGGTAGGCTTCAAATCCGAGATTGCGCATGCCGCGGCAGAGAGTCAGGTGATTCCGGCGGTAGCGGTCTCCGCGACCGGCCACCCCACCCTCCTGATCGAGTTCCTTCAGCGCCTGGTCGAAAGCCAGAAGGACATGAGTCGGCGGCGTGAAGCGGAACTGTCCATCGCCTTCCAGTCCGGCCCACTGGGCATGCAGGTCCAGGCTTAAGGTCCTCGCCCGTCCTTTTGCGGCCTCCAGAGCGCTGCGGCGCGCCAGCACGAAACCGAAGCCCGGAACTCCCTCGATACACTTGTTTGCCGAAGAGATGAGAAGATCCACCCGACTGGCGGATAGATCCAGGGAGATAGCTCCGAAGCTGCTCATCGCGTCCACTATGTAAACCGCTCCCGCGCCCGACACCACGCGGCCGATTTCTTCAATCGGGTTGAGGATGCCGGTAGTGGTCTCGCAATGGACTACCGCGACGTGTGTGACGCCGCCGCCCGCGAGCCGTTCGGCTGCGAGCGCCGCCGTGATCTTGCAATCCTCCGCCACTTCAGCCACTTCAACGGCAATGGAGTGAGTGCGGGCGATCTGCACGATGCGTCTACCATAAGCGCCGTTCACCAGTACGAGCAGTCTGCCGTCCGGTGGGATGGCGGACGAGATTACCGACTCGATGGCGAATGTGCCGCTGCCCTGCATCAACACGCATTCATACTCGGAGCGCGGGCAGGCGCCCAACTCGAGCAACTTCTCCCGGATGCCATGCACCACGGCCAGGAACTCCGCGTCGCGCGACCCTAGGTCGCGCAGCATGGCCTCCTTCACGGAAAGGCTCGTGGTCAGCGGCCCGGGAGTGAACAGCAGTTTATCGGTTGTCATGTTGGAGGTTCTCGTCTTCGTCGCCGTCGCCGAAATCGATTCCTGGAACTAAGTGGTGAATCACCGCCAGTGCATTCGTTGGCGCCTGCCAGACGTTCCTTCCGCCAACGTAGGTGGCGTCCACGATGATATCTTTGATGGTATCCGCTGGAACCTTGCGCGGGTCTTTGCGCAGCACCGCGAAATCCGCCAGTTTGCCGGGCGCGATCGATCCTTTGTCGTCCTCTTCGAACGTGGCGTAGGCGCCATCGAGCGTCCACACTTTGATTGCCTCTTCCACACTGACCCGCTGATTTACGCCGTAGCCCACACCGTTCTCGCCCTTTCGAGTCACCATGTCCTGGATGCGCAGCAGCGGGTCGGCCGCGGAAACCGTGGAATCGGAATGCCCGGCGACGCGAATTCCCATGTCAATGGCGGTTCGGTATGGATGAATCATGGCCAGCCGCTTTTCACCGTAAGACGCCAGCTTGTCGCCGTGCTCCCACATGTAGGAGTGAAACACCAGGATCACGCCGGCCTTCTTGGCGCGATCGAGCAGCGATTGGTTCATTACGCTGGCGTGCTCGATGCGGTGGCGGGCGTCGGGCCGCGAGTTGGCAGCCTGCGCCCGCTCAATGGCCGTGAGGACCATATCGATTTCGCGGTCGCCGTTCGAATGCGTGGCGATCTGGAATCCGGCTTTGTGCATGGCCTCGAAAGCGGCGTCGAGATCGGCCTGCGAACGCGCCGGCGGGATGCCGAAGTAACCTGGCTGGTCGGAATACTCCTCCGAAAGCCAGCAGGTGCGCCCGCTCATCGAGTTGCCGTGAAACACCTTGATGGCAGTTGCGCGCAACAGGTCGTCGCCGAACCCGCTCTTCAGGCCGACAGCCTCCAGCGATTTGTAACTACCCTCCGAGAACATGAAACCCATCCGGACCGGGCCGCCGGCGTCGCGCACCGCCTGATACAGCCGGAACGATTGCGCGCTGCCGCCGGCGATTCCGGCGCTGGTGATGCCGCGCTCGGCATAGATTCGGAAGCATTTCAGATGGCCTTCCAACTGGGCTTCGTAGGGAATGCGCGGTTCGCCGCCGGAATTGTTGCCTCGCCGTAGCAGCCTGCTGGCTGCCTCGCGAACCACACCGTTGGGCGTGCCGTCGGGGTCGCGGTCGAAAGAGCCGCCAGGGGGGTCCTTGGTATCTCTAGTGATCCCCGAGGCATTCAGAATATAACTGTTCACCACAGTGATGTGGCCCGAGGAGTGGCTGATGCTGATAGGGTGCACGGTGGAAGCCTTATCCAGATCGTAGCGGGTCGGGTGGCGGCCCAGTTTGGTGTCCTGATAGCGCGTGCCGCTGACCATCTGCCCCGGAGGCGTCTTCGCGGCTTTGGCCTTGAGTGCCGCGATCAGTTCGTCCATGTTGTGGACCTTTTCCGGTCCCAACCATGGAGTGTAGTACGGAGAATCCTCTTCATAGACGCCAGTGGGATGCAGGTGAACGTCGTTGAAGCCGGGGGTTACAGTCATACCTTTCAAATCGACGATCTTCGTTCCCGGCGTGGCGAGCCGGCGGATCTCCGCGGTAGTGCCCACCGCGGAAAAGCGCCCGTTCGTAACAGCAAAAGCCTCTGCGTACGGCTTGGAGGCATCGACAGTGATGACGGCGCCGTTGATGTAGATGGCGTCGGCGGCGGAGGCGGCTGATGCCAGAAACGGGACCAGACAAAGAAGGAATCGGCGCATGGTGTTACTCCTTATCTTAGAATCCCAGCCGCAAGCTGAACTGCACCTGCCGCGGCGTATTGCTCTGGCTCAGCGTGATTTTCCCGAACGTCGAGGAAGTGACGCTGGTGGAGGGCCCGGAGAAGATCACATGGTTGGTGGCGTTGAACAACTCGGCGCGGAAGGTGAAGTGGAACCGTTCGCCGATGCGGCTGCTCTTTTCGAGCGAGGAGTCGAGGTTCGTGGCCCGCGGGTTGTTGACGTCGGGCAGGTAACGGCTGACGTTGCCGAAGGCGTACTGCGGGGTCTGGGTGAACGCGGCGGTATTGAAGTAGGAACAGTTGTCGCAAATCTGTGGGCCGCCCGGTAATGCCGCCGATACGCCGGTGGCATTCGGTCTCATGCCCGAGCCGCCGCCGAAGGAACTCGAATTATTCGGCGAGGAGACCGCGACCGGGCGTCCGGCATCCATCGTTACAAACGCCCCGAGGGACCATCCACCGATCACTTTCGACGCCAGACCGGATTTGGCGAATCGCTTGCCGGGCCCAAACGGCAGATCGTAGCGGAGCGCCAGCCGGGCCGAATACGGTTCGTTCTGATCGGAGAGGGCGCGGTCGCAGGCAAGGCAAAAGTCGTCCTGGGGGCCATTGCGGGTGCCCGCCACGCTGGTCATTTCGCCGACGTTGTCGATGGCCTTGCTATAGGTGTAACCCAGCAGCACGGCGAGGCCTTGCGAGAATCGTTTTTCGACGGTCAACTGGCCGGCTTCATAGGAGGAATGGCCGGCGCCCACATTGATGGCCTTGACGTTGAGGAACTGAGGATACGGGCGCAACAATTGCCCGTACTGAACGGTGGCGAGGCTCAGCGTTGAACTGGGATCTGTGATGACGCCGGAAAATGGATTGCTCACCACGCTGATTAGTTTGGATCCGAGCGACAGGTCGGAGTCGGGAATCTGGTTCAACTGGAAAGGCGTCATCAGGTGCACGCCGACATTGCCGACGTAAGAAGCGGTCAGTACAAAGTTCAGCGGGAGTTGCCGCTGGATGTCGAACGACCAGTTGGCCTGGTACGGAATGTTCTGCGTGTGCAGCGGTCCGGTGATGTTCTGGCCGAGGGCGATGGCTAGGCCGGCGGCATTGCCCCACGCCGCCGGAATACCCTGGGGAAAGGGATTGCTCAGGTTGAAGAGCGGCGTAACGCCATCCGATTGCGCCACGATGGCGTTTGCGGTTCGCGTGGTTCCCAGAGCGTTGGGGTATTGCTCCCACGCCGCTGGCGGATGGTGGAAGATGCCCACGCCGGCACGGACCACGGTCTTGGGATTCAACTGGTAGGCCACGCCGACGCGTGGATCGAAATGCGGTCGGACTTGTTGCAACTGCCGGCTGGTTCCGCTCAGTCCGGGTATTCCCACGCCGCCCACCAAGTTCGGAAAGGCAGCCACTTGTCCGGCGAGAGGAGACTTTGAGGCGAGGTCGATGTAGTTAAGCTGGTTCTGCTCTTCCACGTCGCTGGTCTCGTAGTTCATGCGCAGCCCGTAAGTGACCGTCAGTCCGCGCAGCAGCCGCGCGGTGTCCTGCACATAGAAACCATAGTATTGCCGGCGGGAGCGGGTCTCCGGTGCGAATCCACTGGTTACGCCCGCGGCGCCCAGCAGCAGATCGGCGACGCCGCTTCCGGAGGCGGAAACCGCCGCGCTGGGGTTCGGACCGCCGGTGAAGTTACTGGTTGCGTTGATGGCCAACTGCTGGGGATCCCATAACTGGACGGGATAAATACGGAAATCGTAGCCGACCTTGAATGTGTGTTTGCCCTTGAGCCAGGAAAGATCGCCGGCATACTGCCACACCGAGGATTCGTTGTCCTCGAACGGATAACTGTTGCCGAGCCCGCTCACGCGAGTCATGGAAATCTGGGGCGTCATCTGGTTGGTGATGCCCGGGGCCGCCGAGTCGGGGAAGCCGAGCATGCCGGGAGTGACATGCACCGGCTCAACACGGTTCGATTCGCTGTGCGCCCACGAAAAGTGGTGATCGAAGACCAGGGTTGGCGAAATCGACCAGGTATGGTGGAGCATGATGTTGAAGCCGGGAATCAGGTCGTTCGCCATAACCGAGGCCAGGTTGTTGCCGTAATAGTTGTTTTCAATGATGTTGTTCGCGAACCAATCCATGTGGGCGTAGAGCAGTTGGCTGCTGGAGATGTGTTGGTCCAGGCGGGCGTCGATGCGGTCGTTGTTATCGGTTCCGGGAGCGCTGGAAAAATAGTTATTGGTGTTGCTCTTGCCAACTCCAGCCTGGTTCGCTTGCGGATAGTACGAGAGGATCTTGGTCGCTATGGGATTGATTCGGGTGCTGGGAACCAAATTGCCGGGAAGAGCGGTGCGGATGTAGCGGGTAGTTCCGGCCGGCGCGCTGGGGTCCAGCCGGGTGGTCGCGGGATCGTACATCACGATCAGGTTGCCGTTGGAATCCGTGGTTTTGGAAAAGTCGCCGGTGCGTTCCAACGCGGTGGGCATGGTGCCGGTATACGACCCGGCGGAAGAGTCGCGCAAGCCCTCATAGGCGACGAAGAAGAACGTCTTGTCGCGGCCATGATAGAGCTTGGGCAGTTCCACGGGGCCCCCGAGAGTGCCTCCATACTGGTTGCGGCGAAACGGGACGATAACCTGGTTCGCCTTGTTGACGTTGAATCCGGGGGCATCCAGGTCGCTGTTCCGTAGGTACTCGAACAGCGACCCGTGAAAGCTGTTGCTGCCGGAGCGCAACGCATAGGCCACGGTTCCACCGCTGGTGTGTCCGAATTCGGGCGCATAGGCGCTGGTGTAGACGCGATATTCCTGAATCGCATCCACGCCCGGGATGCCGGCCGCCTGGTTGTAGTACGCGGTGGTATCGGTGGCGCCATCGATGGCGAGATCGGTGGTGGCGGACTTAGCGCCATTGATGCGGAAAGTGTTGGTACGGCTCTCGCTGGTGACATTCTGTCCCGACAGACCGTCGTCTCCCTTCGACACCGCCGGACTGAAGTTAATCAACTGCAAGGGATTGCGCACATTGAGGGGGATGTCGGCGACGAAATTCTGGTCAATTACAACGCTGCGGTCCGGCCGGTCGGTGGTGAGTTCCGGGGGCGTATCCACCACCTCCACCGTTTCATGGACCGAGGCGAGTTGGAGTTCGAATGCGATCACCTTGGATTCGCCGACTTCCAGTGTGACCCCGGTGAGACGCTTGATGGCGAAGCCCGCGGAGGTCGCCGTGATTTCATAGGACCCCGGCGGAACCGGCGGCAGCAGAAAGCTTCCGCTGTCGGTTGTGGTGGTGCGGTACTCGCTCTGTGTCTGGGTGCTCCGCAAAGCGATTTCGCAACCTTTCACCACTCCCCGATTGGCATCGGTAACCTGCCCGCTGACGCGGGCGCTTTGCGCGTTTACGCTGAGGGCCGCGGCAAGACACACCACGACCGTAACGAGAATTGTTCGCATAAGTTGCTCCCTTCCTATCTGTGAATTACGGCTTCTCGCCGACGGTAATCCGGCGCTCAATATGAGCGAGTAACTGCGTGCAGCCGGCCAAAGAGCCGGCGGTATAGTGCGCGCCCGCGTCCATCAGCCGCTGCGCGGCGTTCCGCGATCGCGCTGCCCGATCATCCTCCGCCAGCGCCTCCCAATCTTCGAGCGAAAGGCCGATTTCGTTGCCCGTCTCCGTCAGCGCGATGGTCCACATGCCGGCGTTCAGTCCTTCGGCGATGTCGGTAGGCGTATCCCCGATCTTCACGCAGCACCACAGGGGATACACTCCCAGCAGGATTGCGTTGCGGTAACACATATAGGGTGCAGGCCGGCCCGCGCCCACTTCATCGGGAGTAACACTCGCCTCCGGCAGGTACCCTTGCCGCGCGGCGGCAGATTGCACCGCGTCCAACAACTGGCGGGGATATCCGGTGGTGGAACCGATACGCAAACCGGCGGCCTTCCAAGCCTCCACGGTTTCGCAGACGCCCGGAATCGGCGCGCTGAATTCGGCCAGGACGTCCGCCTGTTTCGGGATAAACTCGGTGTACATCTGCTCCACATCTTTTTCGTCGGGCGGATTCCCGTGCTTAGCACACCATGCCAGGTTTACACGCTCGCCAGCCAGAATGAAGCGGATCTGGTCTTTCTTGAGGACGCCCATGTCTTTGCGCGCCTCGGCGGGCGTGATTTCCACTCCGTTCGCGGCGAAAACCCGCTTGAGCGCAACCACGGGCGCCATACTGCCGTGGTCAACTGTGGTTCCGGCCCAATCCAGGACGACTGCTCTGAGATGTTCGAGATTCATAGATTTTCCACTGCCTGCGCCGCGCCTTTGTTCCAGCGAAGTGTCAGCAATCCGCCCGCAATCACTGAACAGACCACGAAGAAACTGAACAACTGGTCCCATCCGAACCAACTCACAATGGAGGCGACGGCGTAGGCCGAGATCAGTTGACCCAGCGATCCGATGCCGTTGACAATGCCTAGAGCGCGTGCGGCCTGGCCCGAACTCACAGCGTCTACGCTGGCGGCGCCGGACATGAGGAGGTCCGGTCCATAGATCAGAATTCCCAGCATCGAGATGCTGGCGGCCATCGCCACGGGTCCCAGGCGGGCGAGCACCGGGTGAATCAGCAGAACTGCCGCCAGCCCGAACAACATGACAGCTCCGACGGGATATCTTCGACCGTTCAATAGGCGATCGGAGACGTAACCGGCGATCAGGGTGCCCAGGAATCCGACGAGTTCAAACAACGAGGACGTGTAACCGGCCCACTGCTCGGTATACCGCATCCGCTGCACCAAGTAGAGCGGGAGCCAGAATAATAGCGAGTAACGGGTGATCTTCAGGAAGAAGTACATTCCCGCGAGAATCAGGACCTCCGGGTTCTTCGCCGTGGCCCACCAGCCGGCATTGGTCGTGTCCGATTGCGTGGCGTCTTCGACGACCGGCAAACCTGCATCCTGCGGGCTACTACGGGTGCGCCAGCCGAAAAAGACGGCGGCAGCCGCAAGTACGATCGCTGGAAACAGGAAACCGCGCCGCCAGCCCAAGCCTGGAGCCAGGAAAATCTGTGTGGCTACGAAGGTCGCGAAAACCGTGGCCAGAAATCCGCCCAACACATAACAGGTGCCCCACCACGCCATGACGGTGCCGCGCTCTCGTCGCGCAAACCAAACGCCCAGCATCTTCAGACACGATGACCAGCCGCACCCCTGGCCCAGCCCGTTGCCGATTTGCAGGGTGAGCAGCCACCAATGCGGCCCTGGGATCGCCATTCCGGCTGAACAGGCCGCCGAGAGCAGACCTCCGCCGCACGCCACCAGCCGCGGCCCGAAGCGGTCCGCCGCTATTCCGGCAAGAAACTGCCCGGCAGCATACGCCAAGCTGAATACGAACACCAGGTGGGCCAAGTCGAAGGTGCCATAGGAACTCGTGCGCGCCATCATCGGCATGACCACGCTAAGATTCTTGCGGCAGAAGTAATAGGACGCGTAGATGATCCATGCCGCTACGAAGACGCGAAAGCGCCAGTAAGACCACTGCCGAGGGCTTGGCGCCGGTGCTTCGCAGGGAGCGGTCAGAGTAGCGGCTGTGAGCGAATCGGACATGGGAGTCTTTTGCCTGGAAGGTCAAGAATACGATGCCGAATCCCTGTTCCACCACGTTCTGAACGGTTAAGAGTTGGATGAATTGGCCGCCAGGTCAATAGCTTACGGGCAGTTGCTCCCAGTCCGCAGTCACCGTTCTGTGACACGCCCGTCACCGAGAATTGAGTAGGAGCCAGGGCCGCCGCACGGTAGAATCGACTTGGGCCATGGCGGCTACTCTTTCCAGAACCGCATTCGCGCCTTTGCTACGGGCGGGGGTACAGCCTGCGATTGCCTCGGGTGATGGCGATTCGCGGACGGCGATCGAGATGGAATTGATTTCGGTCCTGGAGAGTGCCTCTTTCCGCGCGAGTGCCCGAAGCCGCGCGTTTCTCCGTTTTGTGGTCGAAGAAGCCCTGGCCGGTCGAGAGACTTCGCTCAAAGAACGGACCATTGGAGTCGCGGTCCTCGGCAAGGACGCTTCATATGACACCGGTTCGGATGCCGTGGTTCGCGTGCGGGCGAACGACGTGCGTAAGCGCCTGCTCGCGCACAATGATTGTTGCGCGCCGAAGGCGGGGGTTCGCATCGAATTGCCTGCGGGGTCATACATTCCGCGTTTCGTCGGCAGTCTTAAGCAGACGGCGCAACCCGCCGCAGCCATTGCCAAGGCGCCTCCGATGCTGCTGTGGCAACTGGCCGCTCCCACTCTCTTTGCGCTCTTTCTGGTGTTGATCGCGATCCGCGCAGACGTTGAAGCGAACGACTCGTTCTCACGGTTCTGGTCGACAGTCCTCGCCGACCGGAGCGAGATTATGGTTGAAGTAGATCCTGCGTCCGATGGCGTATCGATCTCTCCGGCGATGGCGGAGGTCGCACTGCCGCTCTCGATGATCGCCTCGTCCTTCCGGGTTCCCATCCACATAGTTGCAGCGGGCCGGCAACCCTCCGACCCGCGCGTCTGCGTCGTCCGGCTCTCCATGATCTCCAGGCCATCTTCCCAGACGAACTCCTGGAACGTCGCTGGCGCTACGCTGTTTTATGTGTCCAACGGCAATCGTGTTCTCTGGTTGTTCGCCCGGGACGCCGAAACGCTGACGCGCGCCGTACAGAGTCTCGCTGACCGAACAGTGTTTCCCGAGATTCACTAAGAGGCTGCTGCGTGCGGTGGAAGCGGGCGTTAGGTGACGATTACGTGCTGCAGTTGTGGGCGCACTTCTACGTGGCGGCGCAAAACAAGGGCGAGGTTGTGAATCTGAAACCGAGCCCAACATCGCTCGACAAATTGAAGTCGGACCCGATTTACACAGTTCTCGGTGACATTTTCGGCCGCCGCGAAAAGGCCGAGAAACTGCTGCCGAAGATCGCCGAACTGCCGTGTCCGCAGAGTCCGCAGTGATTGTGGGTGAGGACGTAGGCTGAGTTCCGACGGGGCGCTGTCCGATACACCGCCGCTGGTCGGGGGTGGGACGGCAACCGCGAGCCGCACCACAATGCGGGTCAGGGTGGGATCGACGTCCGTCGCACCGTTGGCCGGTGTCATGGATGCCACCCGGGGCCGACTCGCCTCGAACGCCTTCTGCATTTCCGGCAGGCGCGGCGGCAATTCATTAACCACAACGGCAGGCCAACCCGGAGAGTGTGAGAGACTGGCCGCCGCCGGACACCAGGGAGCCCATTCCGCCCTTTTTGCCGCCAACCCCGTTCTCTTCACGAGAGCCTAATTCCCCCGATATCGGCCACTTTCGCCGAAACGTGGCCGCGGGCTGTCAACCAGAAGTGCGGAGGAACTCGTAGTGGAAGGAATTTGGCTCCCCAAACAGATATCGAACCGAGGACCTTTTGGTTAACGGCGAACGTGCTTGACTATTTCAAATCGCCGAGCGACGAACCGGGGAGCCAGACACGGGCAGCACACTTTGTCCGGAAACAGTAGCGCCTCATGCGATTCGCAGACGCTACGATTTCTTCCGTCGTGAGACCTCCAGAAAGTCTTCGCTTCCTGCCGTGCGAGCCGCCGTCAGTGGGCAGGAAGGCTGGCTCCCGGAACGTCGCTTTTCCGCGCCGCACAGCCAAGGAAATTGGGCGTCCAGGACGGCGATGGCTTGGGCGGTGGTTTCCCTGGGCGCCAGACGGAGCGGGATGGTGGGGAGGGGCGCGGGCATCCGGGCGCGCCGGATCCGCTGGTTGCAGGCGTGGGCTCTGCCGCCACGCGCTCCCAGGCGGCGTGCTTGCTCTAGGGACTTGTTGAAGAGGATGTAAGAAGGGTCGGCCATGGTGGTCTCCGGACACCACATTCATGCGCTGTGAGGGGGACCACAAGCAAGCCGAAAGTGGTTCTTGCCCGCAGATATTTACGATGAAAAGGCGATGCCCTGGAGCCACCAGGAGGTCTGTCGCTGCCTTCGCGGATACCCTTCGGCAAGGGGGCGCCGGTGGGCGACTTTTCTGAACTGGGTGGTGTGTGGGCCGGCATGGCCACCGTCGGCGCAACCTGCCGCACCGGTGCGCCAAGGGTGGGCTACGGGTTTAGCGGCTGCGGCGGTGGCTCCCGCTGGGTTATCCCAAACCGAGGTAGACAAGGCGTCGTGGAACGGGTGGGTTACGACGGGGCCACCCGTCAAGTCACCATCCGGTTTCCTCAGTCCGGGATCGCGGCGGTGGGCGAACAGGTGCGGGAGTGAGCGGCCCCCAAGAGGTCAGCTACACCCTGGATCTGCGCGCTGGCAAACAGGGCCCGCAAGAGGACCAGACACAGCGGCAGCCCGATGAGGAAGCGACTGGCTCATCCATCGTCGTGATGGTGGAGCCCGTAGTTCGGGGCGGCTTGCCAAAGTAAACTGCTTGTTGCAATCTGTTGCAATTGCAATTGGCCTGCACAAGGAGATTGATCCCGGGGGGACAGCGAACTTACTTGGTGAAGACCTAGGAGTTGCAGCAATCCTACTGATTTGCCGAGGGGCGTCGGGTCCCTTTCTTGATAGAGATTCGCGCCCTGCTCCACCAGGCTGCCGGCGTAAGGCGTCGACGCCGAGAGAGGCATCTTCTGGCCGGTGGCTTCCGAATAGAGCATCACCAGTTGCCGGACGCTGGGCGACCGCACGGCCACCGAAATAGTCCCGCCGAACTGCGACTGCGCGATATCTGGACTACCTGCTTGACGGTGCCGCTATTCGTGGGGATGTCCATGCCATAGATATTCTTGATCAGCCTGTGCGCTTCCGCCTGCGGCGACTCCACGCCGGCAAGCTTCTCCCCGATGCCGATTCCAAAACCGGCGGCGGCCCCAATCGCCGCGCCGAGCGGACCACTTAAGCCCGGTGCCACGTCGTGAAACTCAGGACGATCATCAGCGCGGCCAGGGGCAGCGCCACGTAGTTCGCGTATGCGCCCGGAGGCGTGTGCGAGAGAACCACAGGTTTCATCCGGCCCACCAGCATGCGCAAAAGCGTCTCAAGGATGAGCAGCGTATACATGAAAGGAACCAACGAACGGTAGCGGAAGGCGAACCGGGAGTTTCATTCCCCGGATGGTGTTGTCAACCACCGGGGGCAGCAGGAATTCGAAGAAGAATCTCATGGTTTGGCCTCATGTACAAATCTGTTGATCGCGCTGGCCACATCCCGGCTGTCCTGCCGCTGGTGGATCAGCCGAAGCGAGGTGTTTCAAGATAGCTTGATTTTGGCATGATCAGCACTCCAATCGCGACATGCCAAATCCAAGCGCCCGGCGTTCGACGTCCTGAAACCTCGCCGCACCGGCGCCCATGTGCCCCCGCCCTCTCTCGCGCGGCTGGACAAAATAATACAATAAGTTCTCAAATACTTGAGAGTACCGGGTTCCCTCCTATCAGTTGGCCTTGGTTTCGCCCATCTGCATGGTCAGCCGTGAGTGCTCGATACTCAGGTCGATCCACTGGTCAACCAGACGTTTGAACCGCTTGTGGGTTGCGGTCTGGCGGCGAATGTCCTTCACCCATTCCGGGCGGACGTACTCCGTGCGGCTCCTCATCTGACGCGTATAGCTGATCTGCCAGTACGCCCCGGTGTGGTGTTGGGGATCCTTGTACTGGCGGGTCAACGATCCCGGACGCATCGGGCCGATTTCCTGTAGCGCCCTCTTGATCCGATCAATCCTCTGCTCGATCTGCCGAATTCGTTTCTGACTCATGTGGTCTCCTTGGTCTCCTCTTTTGTGTTTCTAGTATAGCATATATATGCTATACTGTGCCCGGACGACTGTCAACACCAAAAACACGAAGTTCGCGCCGACCGGCAAGGAGGACGCTTTTATGCTCTGGAATCATTGGTGGAATCTGGTGCGCGAATTGCGGCCTGCCTGCGCCCGCACCCGGACCTTCCTGTGGATGGCCCTCTGTCTGGCGGGAATGTCCGTCCGCAAGGATCTGCTGGGCGTCACCAGCATCGTGCGCGCCCTGGGCCTGGAGCCGGCCTGCTACGACCGCCTCCTGGACTTCTTCCACAGCCCGGCCCTGGATCTAGACAAACTCACCCGTGCCTGGTGCGCTCTGCTCTTCCGGCTCGACCCCGGCATCCTGCGCCTCAACGGCAGGCCCGTCCTTGTCGGCGACGGCATCAAGGTCGCCAAGGCCGGCCGCAAGATGCCCGGAGTCAAAAAGCTCCATCAAGAATCCGAATCCAATAACAAAGCGGAGTACATCTTTGGCCACTCCTGTCAGGCGGTCGCTGTGCTCACCCACGCCTTGTCCAGTGTATTTGCCTTGCCCTTGGCCTGTCGCATCCACGAGGGCGCCGTGTTTTCCAACCGCGACCAACGAACCCTGCTGGATAAGATGATCCTGCTGCTCGACTCATTGTGTCTGCAGCAACCGTTCTACTTTGTGGCCGATGCCTACTATGCCAGCGGCAAAGTAGTGCGAGGTCTGCTGGCCCAGGGAAACCACTTGGTCACTCGGGTCAAGAGCAACAGCGTAGCTTTCTTCCCGGCTGCACCCCCGCCGCCGCACCGGCCGCGGCACCGCGGCAGGCCCGCCAAGTACGGCAAGAAGATCGAGGTCTCCACCCTACTGAAAGAGACCGGTCGGCTCCAGGAGGCGCCCAGCCCCGTCTATGGCGAGAAGGGCGTGATCCTCCGCTTCCGGACCGCCGACCTGTTGTGGCGCCCCGTCGGCATCCTCGTCCGCTTCGTCGTGGTACTCCATCCCCTTCGCGGCGCCATCCTGCTGATGTGCACCGACGTGACCCTGCCCGCTTTGGACATCATCCGCATCTATGGCCTGCGTTTCAAGATCGAAGTGTCCTTCAAACAGGCCCTCCGCATCATCGGCGCCTATGCCTATCACTTCTGGATGGCGGCCATGACGCCCTTACGACGCGTAAGCGGCAACCAATACCTGCACCGCAAATCCGATGCCTACCGCGACGCCGTCCGCCGAAAGATCGCCGCCTACCATCGTCACATCCAACTCGGACTCATCGCCCAGGGACTGCTTCAGATTCTCTCCGCAATGAAACCCACGCTGGTTTGGCAGTCCTTCCGCTCGTGGATCCGCACCATTCGCTCTGGACTGGCCCCTTCCGAACAGGTTGTCGCCATCGCCCTCCGCAATACTCTCCCGGAATTTCTCGCGACTGCCGCCAAAACCGTAACCTTTGTGAAATTCCTTCGCGACCGCCTTGACTTATCCAGAGCTGAAGGAACCGGCTTGGCGGCATGAGAGGACGCCCTCACAGAATCGGTACTCTCAAGTCAAATACTGAATTCGATATAATCGGTATCGGCCCGGAAGTTCACCAGAGCCACAGGAGTTGTCGTGAGATTTGAGAGCCTTCATGGTTGCGCCCTTGTCTGCGGTCTGGCCCTGGTATCCGCTCGCTGCGTCCGCAGCCCGGTCTCGGACCCCCCGCACCTTCGGAAGCAGGGGACAGCCACCCAACTGATCGTCGACGGCAAACCGTTCCTGGCGCTGTCCGGGGAGTTGCTCAACAGCAGCGCCACCAGCGTCGAGTACATGAAGCCGATCTGGCCGAAGCTCGCGGCGGCGGGGCTCAACACGGTCATCGCGGGTGTTTCCTGGAACCAGATTGAGCCGCAGGAAGGCAAGTTCGACTTCAGCGTGCTAGACGGCATCCTGCGTGATGCGCGCAGCAGCAAACTGCGCCTCATGCTCATCTGGTTCGCGAGCTGGAAGAATGGCTTGTCCAGCTACCCGCCGGATTGGGTGAAGAAGGATTTCCAGCGCTTCCCGCGCATCCAGATACAGGGCGGCAAGACCATCGAACTGCTTTCCACGCTCAGCCAGGCCAACCGCGACGCCGACGCCCGCGCCTTCGCCGCCCTCATGCGGCACGTCAAAGAGGTGGATAGCCGCGACCGCACCGTCATCATGATCCAGGTGGAGAACGAGGTCGGCGTTCTGCTGGACTCCCGAGACCGCTCGGATGGGGCCAACAAGGCCTTTGACGGACCGGTTCCTCAGGAACTGATGGGCTACCTCCAGCAGCACAAAGACACTCTGGCGCCCGAGTTCCGCGATGTGTGGAAGGCCGCTGGGTTCAAGACCTCCGGCACGTGGGAGCAGGTTTTCGGTAACGGAAGGCCCGCGAGTTTCCCAGTGCCCGTCCGGGTGGACAGCCCGCCCTACAAGCCGGCGGACCTGGACAGTTTCCGCCAGGTCCGTTGGGCCGCCGACGAGATCTTCATGGCATGGCACTATGCCCGCTATGTGAATGCGGTGGCCGCCGCCGGCAAGAAGGAATACAACATCCCGATGTACGTGAACCAATGGCTGCAGCAGCCCAACTATCCATGGCCGGGCGTGTACCCCAGCGGAGGCCCGTCGCCCCAGGTGCATGACGTCTGGCGGGCGGGCGCGCCGTCCATCGATATCCTCTCGCCGGATCTCTACCTCCAGTACTTCGCCGAGGTCTGCGCCCGCTTCACGCGGAACGGAAACCCTCTATTCATTCCCGAAACTGAGGCTGGCGCGGACGGCGCGGCCAAAGTTCTATACGCGTTCGGGCGCCACGACGCCATCGGCTTCTCGCCTTTCGGCATCGACGGGCACAGGGCGCCGGACGACAATCTCACCAGCAGCTACTCCCTCATCTCGCAACTGGCGCCGCTGATTGTGGAACACGAGGGCAACGGCACCATGTCCGCGGTCCTCCTCAGCCAGGACGACCCGCCGCAGAAAATCCGTCTGGGAAATCACACCATTGAGGCATCGTTCCAGTTTGGGCCGCATCCCGGTGTGCCGGTGACGCGGCAGGCACGGCCCCTCGCCGCGGCCATCTTCATTGTCACGGGGCCCGACGAATACTATGTCGCCGGCAATGGCGTAGGCCTGACCTTCTCTCCGAATACCCCGGGGCCCGAGTTGGACGGCCTTGCCACCGTGGAAGAAGGCCGTTTCGTGAACGGCCGCTGGACGCCCGGCCGCCAACTCGCCGGCGACGAAACCGTTCAGGGCCAATATGTGTCGCTCTGGAACAAAGGGATCCAGCGCGTAACCTTACATCGCTATCGCTGATCGAGCAGATCGTCAGGAAGCCCCGCCTTCCCATCGATTGCGATCGCAGGCCCAATGGCACCGCTCCTGCTAACCTTAAGCTGCCTATTGCGACTCCTGCGCGACCCGCATGGTGTACTCGTATGCGGGGAAGAGGGCCTGCGGCCCCTTGTCAGCCGGATCGACTGGGACAAGCAACGGCGCCTGTTTGAGAAGATCACCGGCACTTCGCGTGGAGCCGGGGATTTGCCTCCGCGCCTGCAGCGAGTGGGCGGCGCAAACCGAGGTAGGGTGTCATGACACGCCCAAAAAGGTTATTCCATTTCCCGCGCGAAAAACCTCCTCGCCCCTGCCAGGGACCGAGGAACATTCCCGAATCACGATTCACATGGGCGCGCACCGATACTCCCTCAACATTCCCCGCCCGCCACTGGCGGCACCACCGGAACCAGCGGCCCCCAGGGGCCGACTGGAGGAACTGCAAGTCCAGACCCGATTTCTCCGGCTGCGTGCGCCAGCAGCGGTGGGCGATCGCATCGACGGTTGGCGGGTCTGTTGGGTCGGCGGATGGGATAAAGGCAAGGTGCTTTTCGTGGTAATGGTGGAGCGAGTCGTCAGAGCAACTTCACCGTAAGCTCCAGCGGTCGTCGAGCGCGGATATTTGCGAGGAAAAGGCGATGCCCGGCAGGACCTGCAAGGACGTCTGGCCACCGGCGCGAATATCCTTGGGCTGGGTTGCCGGTGGCGACTTCAGGTGGGAGTCATGGCTGTCGGCGCCACAACCCGTACCTGGGCGCCCACGGTGGCTACCGGTTGAGCGGCCTCGGCGGTGGCTCCCGCATGGTGGTTCCCAACCGAGGGCGCGCGCCATCCGCATCCCGAAGCATGCCCCTGCCGAGGAATATCGGGCCTGCTCGCCGCCCAAGATGCCGACGATACCGCCGAGGGCCTGACCGATTCCCAGAACAGTACGTTGTCGATCGCATTTTCGCGCTCGCTGCTCGGAAGGATTTGCATTTTGGGGCGCCTGTTTTGCCTCCCGATGCAGTGACGTTCCGCTGGCCCCACGAATGGGTCGACGGGTAGGCTTACCGCCACACTGTGTTGAAAAGCTTTTGATTCTGAAGGCTGCCTGCGCTGAAAGCGCTTATACTCCCATTTGATCAGCGTGGCAATGCTACCGGCAACGAGTAGAAACAAAGTGACAACCAAAGCGCGGGACATGACACAGCGTAGTAGGGAGTGAGGTTAGATGCCTCTGAAAAGGCCACGCGCTTCCGATGCCCAGAAGGCCGAGCGCCTCAATCGCGCACGGACCTTGCTGCTGCGAGGCGTTCCACGTTCCGATGCGGTGGAACAACTGGCAAGGGGCTGCTCGCTGACGCGGCGGCAAGCCTACCGTTACCTGGAACAAGCTCAGCGGCTGAAGGAGCCGGCGCCTCGGGGCGAAGAGAAACGCAAATTTACGGTCAAACTTCCACACAGCCTGATTCAGGGGGTCCGGGCATACGCTGCCACGAAACGCCTGTCGATCAGCGAGGTGGTCAGCCGGGCGTTGCTCGTGCAGCTACCATGAAGCGGAACTGTTTCGCGCAACCGAGGAATATTGGACCATACGGTTAGATACCTATGAAAAGGCCACGCGCTTCCTATGTCCAGAAAGCCGAGCGCCTCAATCGCGCACGGATCCTGCTGCGGCAAGGCGTTTCACGTTCCGATGCGGTGCAGCAACTGGCAAGGGGCTGCTCGCTGAAGCCGCGGCATGCCTACCGTTACCTGGAACAAGCTCAGCGGCTGAAGGAGCCGGTGTCTCGAGGCGAAGAGAAACTGGCATTTACGGTCATGCTTCCGCCCAACGTGATTCAGCGGGTCCGGGCGTACGCGACCAGGAAGAAGGAGTCTGTCAGCGAGATGGTCAGCCGGGCGTTGCGCGCGCAGCTACCACGGAGTGGAACTGGTCGCGGTTACGGCAGCGTGCCGGGTCCAGAGAAAACGCC
>Ga0302319_10001879_pt1 | contig 46411 bp, 43 predicted proteins | sample Bog_T0_2_FD_203319 | JGI IMG/M metagenome (GOLD analysis project Ga0302319, IMG submission 203319) | Peat permafrost microbial communities from Stordalen Mire near Abisko, Sweden - Bog_T0_2 | ecosystem: Environmental > Terrestrial > Soil > Wetlands > Peat | place: Sweden: Abisko, Stordalen Mire...
GTTCGATTCCACCTGCCGGAAGTTCCGCCGGTTCCTCACCGAGAAGGCTGGCTGAAGCCGGTCATCACCCACAAATTCCCCCGACGAAGCAAAGATATAAATGTTTCGGCCAATCCGCGACCGGCAGCTTTCGCCGAATGGAACTCCTCTTCCACTCGATCCAAAACATGGGCCACAAACAGGAGATCAGTAGCCAAGACCATTTGAGCGCCTCCCCGCCAAAGACCATCAAGATTGTGCCGGTAACGACGACCTGTCTCACGACTCGCACCACGCGGCTGCGCGTCGGCGTATACAGCGGCAGAAGGGGAGTCGCCAGACAAAGGGCCAACCCAATTCCCCCGCTGAGCAGCATTCCCGCTAACGCTCTCGCGCCACTCGCGAATAGAGCGGCGGCCGCTAACAGCATGGCTACGGGAATTGCCAGTAGCGCCAACTTCAGCCACCGACGCGAACAAATAGCTCGCGCTTCCCATTTGCCTTCCCGTAGCATCCGCGCTTCAGCGGAGGTGAGCAAAACCTTCCGGTGTTCACAGTTCGCCGCCGCAGCTTCGCCCAGCGCATTCACCGCCCGGCGGTCTGCTTCGTCGGCGCTTTCGCCATCTCGGATTGCCGCATCGCGCGCCGATTCGTAATGCCCTTGAATCTCGGCGCGCACCTTCGCCGCCGAATTCCCCGCTAAGCGCCGCGTCGCCCGCTCTAACCAAACATCAAGCCTAGTCATTCCTCACGCCTCCCCCAGAATCGTCGTCACTGCGCGCGAAAGCTGCCGCCATTCTGCTCGATCTCTGCCCAATGCTACGCGGCCCGCTCGGGTGATTCGGTAATAGCGCCGCGGCCGGCCGCTCTCCACACCCTCATACGATTCGACTAGTCCCTCATTTTCGAGCTTGTGCAACGCCGGATAAAGAGTGCCTTCTTTAAAATCCAACACTCCCTGTGAGCGTTCCTTGATCTGTTTCGCAATCCGGTAACCATGGGTGGGCGCATGCGCCAGCGCTTCCAGAATCAGAGTGGGCAGCGTACCTTTAAAGTTCACTCAGTGCCTCGTATCCCTATGCATAGGATAGGTGAGGCTTTGGCTTCTTGTCAAGAACAAATTCAGATGCCGCAGTCGCAAACCAAACCGCAGACTGCCAAAGTGTTCAAGACCGGCAGAAGCCAACCGTAAAAGTTGGTGTTTTAGTTGATACTTCTTGAAGCACCGTGGAGATCCTGTCATGGGAATCCTCTACCGCGCCTTGTTTTGCTCAATTGCGGACTGATTCAGAAGCCAGAGGCATAACCGTCGATAAGGTCGATCTCATGATCGCCGCACATGCCCAGGGAGAGGCTAACCTCACGTTGGTGACAAACGATGCCGCGTTACTTCTATTGTCAGCTTGGATCAGGGTTGTGGATTGTACGAAACAGTTGGGGTGATTTTCTTATAACTGCCATTGCGGCGCGTAACTTCGTCCGGCACCTCTATCCTCGAGACCCCTCTCCACCGCAATTCTTACTGTTCAACCATAAAAATTATTGCCACAGCGCATATTTTCTCGCGGCACTCGTTCTATACTCATCTATTGGACTGTATCGCCTGATACAATTCCTTGAGTTGTAGATCTCCGTATGGCACAACTTTTCAGACCCAGTTCGAACACAATAGCCAAGGTTTCCATCGTCGCCGTCGTCCTTCTTGCTTCCTCAACCATTGGCGTCGCTTACATGATCGATCGCGGCAGTTGGATCACCAACGTCCAAGTTGCTCCCGAACAGCCCATCGCCTTTAGTCACAAACACCATGTTAAAGACGACGGCATCGACTGCCGCTATTGCCACACCAGCGTCGAAACCTCGCATTTCGCGGGCGTTCCGCCTACCGAAACCTGCATGTCGTGCCACTCGCAGATCTGGAACAACGTCACCGCCACCCAGCCCATTCGCGATAGCTGGGCGAGCGGCAAATCCATCGCCTGGAATCGCGTGCACAACCTGCCCGATTACGTCTATTTCAATCACAGCATTCACGTGAACAAAGGCATCGGTTGCTCTTCCTGCCACGGCAATGTGGCGGAAATGCCGCTCATCTATAAGGTCAACACCCTGAACATGAACTGGTGCATCAATTGCCACCGCAACCCGGCGCAATACATTCGCCCGCGTGCTGAAATCTTCAACGTCGCCTATCAATATCCGGATAATCAAGCCGAACTGGGCGCGAAGCTTGTGAAGGAATACCATGTGCAATCGCTGCTCGATTGCGCCACCTGCCACCGATGAAAGATCATTCGCCCTCTCACCCGAACGGAAATATGAACGAGCATGATAAAACAACGGCGAGTGCGCTCGTACCTTTAGAGTCGCTGCTCGAAACGCCTCATAAGAAGGTCGACTTGGCCGAACTGCGCGAAAAACTCGCAGCCGGCCGTGGACCCGCCTTCTGGCGAACCCTCGACGAAGCCGCCGAATCCGAGCATCTGAAGGAATACGTCGAACAGGAGTTTCCCGGATTGTCCGGCCAAATTCCGCAAGGAGTCGACCGCCGCAATCTGCTGAAGGTCATGGGCGCATCACTCGCCATGGCGGGCGCGGCGGGTTGCACGAAGCTGCCGCTCGAAAGCATTGTGCCCTATGTGCGCCAGCCGGAAAATATCGTCCCCGGCTTGCCGATGTTTTACGCCACCGCCATCACCAACGCCGGCTATGCCAAAGGCGTCCTGGTCGAAAGCCATTTCAACCGCCCCACCAAAGTCGAAGGCAACCCCGATCATCCTGCCAGCCTCGGGTCCACTACGATTTTCGAACAAGCGTCCATCCTGAATCTCTACGATCCCGACCGCTCCGAGACCGTCCTGCAGCGCGGCGGCCTGAGCACCTGGGGACAGTTCACCGGCGCAGCCAGCCTGGAAGCGCAATCAGTCGGCAGCCGTCAGGGTGAAGGGCTCGCCATTCTCACCGGCCTCACCACTTCGCCCACGTTCATCAGCCAGATGAACGCACTGCTCGCCCAGTGGCCTAAAGCCAAGTGGTACACACATGAGCCCTCCGCGAATCCCGCGGTGCGCAGTGCCGCTAAGAAAATTGCGGGCCGCCCCGCGTATGTCGATTACGACTTCTCCCAAGCTGACGTCATCGTGAGTCTCGAAAGCGATTTCCTCAACGCGGGCCCAGCATCCCTCAAGAACGCCCGCCAGTTCGCCGCCAAACGCGGCATCGATAACGGTCAAACTCCCGTCCGCTATTACGCTGTCGAATCTTCGCCCTCCGTCAGCGGCTCGCTCGCCGATCATCGCTTCTCCGTCAAAAGTAGCGCCATTCCGGCCATGGCTTACCAACTCGCGAAAGCCCTTGGCGTGGCTTCTCCGGATCTCGCCGGTACCGCGCCCGATTGGCTCGCCAAGGTCGCTGAAGATCTAAGCAGCCACAAAAGCCGCTGCCTTGTCATTCCCGGCGAATATCAGCCCGAGAGCGTGCACCTCGCCGCTTACGCCATTAATGCCGCCCTTGGCAACGTGGGCACCACGGTTCGGCTCCTCGAATCATATATCCCTGAAACCAGCAGCCTGGAAGATCTCACGTCCGATCTCAACAACGGCCATGTGGAGATGCTCGTGATCATCGAAGCAAACCCGGTTTACAGCGCTCCCGCTTCGTTGAACTTCGAAGCCGCCATCCGCAAAGCGCGCCTGGTCGTTCGTCTCGGTCAACACTTCGATGAAACGTCGCGCTGGAGCCACTGGCACGTTCCTTCCGTCCATTATTTGGAAACCTGGACCGATGCCCGCGCCTTCGACGGCACAGTTACTATTCTCCAGCCCTTGGTCGAACCGCTTTATCGAGGCAAGTCGCCGCACGAAATGCTCAGCGTGCTGCTCGGCAAGCCCGACGCCACGCCGCACGACATCGTTAAAGCCTACTGGCAGAGCACTAATCCGAATGGATTCGACGCCTTCTGGAAAACTTCTTTGCACAACGGCGTAGTGGCCGGCACCGCCGCCGCGGTGCTCAATGCCGGCGGGCCTGTTACACTGCCCGCGCTCACGCCTCTCGAATCCAGCGAATGGGAAGTCACCTTCCAACCCGATCCCACCGTCGGCGACGGCTCCTGGGCCAATAATGGCTGGCTGCAGGAACTCCCCAAGCCGCAAACGAAAACCACTTGGGATAATCTCATTTTCGTCCGCCCCAGCGACGCCGAAAAAATGGGTCTCCACAATGGCGATCTCCTCAAAGTAACTGTGAAAGATAGAAGCGTCACAGGCCCAGTTTGGGTCACGCCGAATCAGGCGCAAGGCTCCGTGCGCATCTTCTTCGGCTATGGCCGCACCGCATCGGGCCGCGTGGGCAACAAAATCGGCTACAGCGCTTATGCAATTCAAGATGCTTCGCTGCCGTATATAGCCCCGGCAACGATCGCCAAAGTGCCCGGCCGATACGAAATAGCCAACACCCAAGCCACGCAGAGCATGGAAGAGCGCGAGCCGGTGCGCGCCGCCGAATTCGCCGAATTTAAAGAACATCCCAACTTCCCAACCCTCGAAGAAAAGCCTGTTCCAAAAGAACTTTCGCTCTATCCTGAATCTCAGTGGACCTACCCCAACCACAAATGGGGCATGACCATCGATCTCAACATCTGCACTGGTTGCAGCGCCTGCGCCATCGCCTGCCAAGCGGAAAATAACATCGCCGTGGTCGGAAAAGATCAAGTCGCGCGCGGCCGCCACATGCACTGGATTCGCATCGATCAATATTATTCCGGAAACGGCACCCTCGATGAACCCGTAAGCTACAACCAGCCGGTGCCTTGCATGCATTGCGAAAATGCGCCCTGCGAGGTGGTCTGCCCGGTTGGCGCGACGGTTCACAGTAACGAAGGGATCAACCAGATGGTGTACAACCGCTGCGTTGGCACCCGCTACTGCTCCAACAATTGTCCCTATAAGGTCCGCCGCTTCAACTTCTATCTGTACTCCGATTGGGAAACCGAAAGCCTGAAAGGCATGCGCAACCCCGACGTCACCGTGCGCAGCCGCGGCGTCATGGAGAAATGTTCTTATTGCATCCAACGCATCCAGGAAGTCAAGATCAAAGCCGAGAAAGAAGACAATCGCAAGATTGTGGATGGCGAAATCATCACCGCCTGCCAGCAGGCTTGCCCCACGCAAGCCATCACTTTCGGCGATTTGAACGATCCGCAAAGCAAGGTCGCCCAAATGGCGGCGCTTAAACGCAACTACAGTTTGCTGGACGACCTGAACAATCGTCCCCGTACCACTTATCTGGGTAATGTCCGAAATTCTAACGAGGCGCTAAGAGGTCAGCGTGGATCAAATCGAGAAGGCTAACGTAAATAATATTCATCTCCCGACTGAGGTCATTCCCGACCCCGGCGCCAACATCGTTCTGGGCCACGGTCTCGACTATAAGACGGTTACCGACCGCATTGGCGGCATTGTCGTTCTTCCCTGGAAGAATTCGCCCAAGAAGTGGCTCGTCGGCGCTTTCATTTCATTCTGCTTCGTGAACCTGCTCATGCTGGCGGTTTATCTGCTATTTACCAAAGGCGTCGGCATTTGGGGTTTGAACATTCCCGTCGCGTGGGGATTTGCCATCATCAATTTCGTTTGGTGGATCGGCATCGGCCATGCCGGAACTCTGATCTCCGCCGTTCTCTTTCTCGTGAAACAGGATTGGCGTACGTCGATCAACCGTTTCTCCGAAGCCATGACGCTGTTCGCTGTCGCTTGCGCGGGCATGTTTCCCATTTTGCATCTGGGCCGTCCGTGGTTGTTCTACTGGCTGCTTCCGTATCCCAATTCCATGTGGCTTTGGCCGCAACCGCGCAGCCCGCTCGAATGGGACGTTTTCGCGGTCTCCACCTACGGCACCGTGTCGCTCGTTTTCTGGTATGTCGGTTTGCTGCCCGATCTAGCCAGTTTGCGCGACACCGCTCCCTACTTGTGGCAGCGCAAGATTTACGCGATTTTGTCTCTCGGCTGGCGCGGTTCGGCTATTCACTGGCACCGCTATCAGAAAGCCTACCTGCTGTTGGCCGGTCTAGCCACGCCGCTGGTGCTCTCGGTGCATACCATCGTTAGTTTCGATTTCGCGGTCAGCCAATTGCCGGGCTGGCACACTACCATCTTCCCGCCCTATTTCGTCGCGGGCGCGGTTTATTCCGGCTTCGCGATGGTGCTTACCCTCGTCATTCCGCTACGCGCCTGGTACAACATGCGCGACCTGATTACCCTGCGCACCATCGAAGCGGCTGCCAAATTGATGTTGGGCGTCGGCTTGATCGTCGCTTACGGTTACGGCATGGAGGCCTTTTTCGCCTGGTACAGCGGCGACAAATATGAATCGTTCATGTATTGGAACCGGATGACCGGTCCGTACGGATTCATGTATTGGCTGCTGATTCTGTGCAACATTGCTATTCCGCAGCTGCTCTGGTCGCAGAAGGTGCGCCACAATCTTGGGCTGGTGTGGACCATCTCCATCGTGATTAACATCGGCATGTGGCTCGAACGGTTTGAAATCGTCGTCACCAGTTTGCATCGTGATTTCCTGCCATCCTCGTGGGGCATGTACATCCCCACCAAGTGGGATATCGCCACTTACGCGGGAACCCTGGGCTTCTTCATGTTGCTGATCTTCCTGTTTGTGCGAGCGCTGCCGTCCATTTCAATTTTTGAGGTTCGCGAGCAGGTGCATCACGACTTACAGCACGAAAATAAACCTGCGGTGGAGGAACACGCATGAGCCACGCGGTGAGCACCAAACGTTACGAAGGGCTCTACGGCGCCTTGGTTGAATTCGATACCCCGGAAGATTTGCTCGACGCCTGCGACAAAGCGTACGCCGAAGGCTTTCGCAAAATGGATGCCTTCGCGCCCATGCCGGTCGACGGCCTCGCGGAAGCCATCGGCTATAAGAAGAACAAGGTCGCCCTCTGCGTCTTAATCGGCGGCATCACCGGCATGTGCTTCGGCTTCGGCTTGTTGCAATGGATTTCGCAAGTAGCCTATCCGCTCAACGTGGGCGGACGTCCGCTCAACAGTTGGCCGGCCTTCATTCCGATCACTTTCGAATGCATGATTCTTTTCTCTGCGCTAACGTCCATGATTAGTATGCTGGCCATGAACGGTCTGCCCCGGCCCTATCATGCACTCTTCAACGTGCCTGCTTTTGAACGCGCCTCGGTGGACAAATTCTTCCTTTTGATCGAATCGCAAGATCCCAAGTTTGAGCCCGATCAAACAGTGGATTTCCTCAAAACCCTGGGCGGCAACGAGGTGAACTTTGTCCCTGAATAGACCCATCACATTGGCGTTGTTGAGCGCCGCGGTGCTTCTTTCAACCGCCTGCCGCAACGACATGCACACGCAACCGCGGTACAAAGCCTACGCCGCCACTGAATTCTTTAACGACGGCCGCTCCGAACGCCCGGCCATTGAAGACACCGTCGCGCGCGGCCAGCTGCATCTCGACGAAGCCCGCTATACCGGCAAACTCAACGGCAAAGATGTGGAAACCATACCGATCCAGATCACCAAGGCAGATCTGCTGCGCGGCCAGGAGCGTTTCAATATTTATTGTTCGCCGTGTCACGGTCGGCTTGGCAATGGCCATGGCATGATTGTCGCGCGCGGCCTGCGCCAGCCCCCGAGTTATATGGACGAGCGACTGTTGAACGCCCCGGTAGGGCACTTTTTCGATGTTATGAGCAACGGCTACGGATCGATGTACAGCTACGCCTCGCGCGTGGCGGTGGATGATCGCTGGCGCATCGCCGCGTACATCCGCGCCTTGCAGTTAAGCGAGAACGCTCCCGCCGATGTGGCGGCGAGTTTTGAAAACAAAGTGGGCGCTGGCCCCACTGGAGGCGGTAAGTGAGTAATCGTAGACATGCGGCGGACCCCGCCGTTGTTGAAATCACCCTGGGCTCAAAAGCCTCCGGTGTGGAGCGCATCGCCGGCATCATCGGCGTGGCCGGTCTCTTTCTCTGCGCCGCCGGCTTCTTTACGGATCACGAAAAGTTTTTCCAAAGCTACTTGTTCGCCTTCCTGTTCTGGGCCGGTTTCGCCATCGGTGGAACCGCCATTCTCATGCTCAATAACGTGGTTGGCGGCAAATGGGGCGTCACCATCCGCCGCTACCTGGAAGCGGCCGCCCGCACCATGCCCCTCATTGCCGTCCTGTTTGTTGTCATTCTGATCGGCCTCAAAGACATTTACGCCTGGGCGACCCCGGCCAACGTCGCCGCTAACGAATTCCTCAAGCACAAGCAGGGTTATCTGAACTTCTGGGGATTCACCCTCCGCTCCGTTTTCAATTTTGCTCTCTGGCTGTTCTTCATCTGGCGTCTCAACAAGTGGACCGACGAGCAGGACCGCACGGGCGATCCTAGCATCAAAGATAAGCTGCGTAAATTCAGCGCGCCCGCTCTGCTGGTTTTCGTTCTCTCGGTCACCGCCGCCTATATCGATTGGATCTTGTCGGCCGACACGCAGTTTTATTCAACGGTCTTCGGCGGTCTTGTTCTGATCAGCAATGTCGAACAGACCTTCGCGCTTTGCATTCTCGCGCTAATTCTCACTTCCTCGGAGGACCGCTTCCAGGGCCGCGTCAACGCGCCGATCCTGCACGATTTAGGCAAGCTCCTGTTCGCTTTCTGCATCTTCTGGACTTATCTCTCCGCCTCGCAATTGATCATCATCTGGCCGGCCAACCTGCCGCAGGAGATCACTTGGTACCTTGATCGCACCGACGGCATCTGGAAGGCTTTTGCCGCGTTTGTCGGCTTAGCGATGTTCGCCATCCCGTTTGCTGCGCTGCTCTCGCAAGGCCGCAAACGCGATCCCCGCAGGCTTCAACGCGTCGTCATCTGGATCTTAGTCGTCAACGCCGTCTATATGTTCTGGCTCATTGAGCCCACCTTCCGCGGTAGTAGCGCCAGCACTCCGCTGCATACCAGTCCGGGCTTCAATATCTACTGGACCGATTTCGCCGCCTTCTTCGGCATCGGCGGCGTCTGGGTTTACTACTTTATCTTGCAACTCCGCAAACGCCCGCTGCTCCCGCTGAAGGATCCCCGCATCAGTCCCTCACTCCCACAGGAGGTGATCGCATGAGCGAACACGAAACGCATATTCCACCATCGTCTGATCCGATTGTCGGCCACGGCGGCACGTCCTACGAAGGTAACGACGTCCATCCGGGTGTTGTCATTTGGTCGTTAGCCATCATCGCCGCCTTGGTTGCTGTTGGCTTTGCTTTGATGATTCCTGTACAAAAGTATTTCGAAACCACTCATTTGCCCGGCGAAGCGGCCAGTCCGCTCGCGCCCGACCGCATCATTCCCCCCGCTCCCCAAGTGCAGGTCCACCCTTGGGAAGATCTGCCCGAAATGCGCGCCCATGAAAATGAGGTTCTCGCCCAGTCCGGACACGACAAGCTTGGCCGCATGCACATTCCGATAGATGCGGCCATGACCGACGTACTCGCGCGCCTCAAAATCGATCCCAACGCTCCGCGCGGCATCACAACACCAGGCGGCCAAGGTCTCGAATATTCGCACCTGAAGAGTGAATCACCAGCCGTGGCACGTCCACAGATTCAAGGAGAAATCCGTAAAAATGCGCAGTAGCTTTTATCACTGGGCCTTGCTTATGAGCTTGCTCACCGGCACGCTCGCGCAGGCTCAATTCGCTCGCCCCGTCATTGCGCGCGGAGTCGATCTGCAGCAGAAACTCAATTCTCAGATCCCGTTGGATCTGATGTTCAAGGACGAAACCGGCCAAGCCGTGCCCTTGCGTACCTATTTCGGCGATAAACCTGTTCTCTTGTCGCTGGTTTACTTCAAGTGCGCCAGCGTGTGCCCCATGAGCATGCGCGAAACGACTCAATCTCTAAGCCGCCTCCCGCTCAAGCCCGGCACCGACTACAACGTTCTCATTGTCAGTTTCGATCCACACGACACGCCAGCCGTCGCCGCCGAGCAAAAGCTTGAATACGCGCAAGACTTTCATCGTGCCGGTTTCGGCGACGGCTTCCATTTCCTCACCGGTTCGCAAGATGCCATCACGAAGCTCACCGAAGCTGTCGGCTGGCGCTACCGTTGGGATGAGAAAACCAAACAGTTCGCTCATGCCGCCGGCATCATGATCGCCACGCCCGACGGCAAACTATCCCGCTATTATTACGGCGTCGCGTATGCCTCGGCGGACATCCGCATGGGCCTGGTCGACGCTGCCAAGCACAAGATCGGCTCTCCCGCCGATTACATTCTCTTGTTCTGCTTTCATTGGGACGAACAGCAGGGCAAATACACGCTCGCGATTACCAACATTCTGAAATTAGCAGCGGCACTAACCGTATTGATATTGGGTGGATTCATTTTTATGTTCATGCGAACCGAGAGGAAGCAGCAGTCAGCCCAGCCGGGTATGAATTGGAAGAAGGTGCCGCATGTGGGCTAATAGCTACCGTTTTCTGGCCGATCTGCCGTTTGCCGCCACCATCGCCTCGAAAGAAGCTGGTGAGATCGATCTCTTGTGGTGGTTCCTCTGTGCCGTCTCGCTGGTCATGACCGTGGTGATCTTCGTCGGCGTGGTCTTCTTCGCGTTCAAGTACCGCAAGAAACCGGGCGTCGATCCTGTTCCCGTGCATGGCTCCAATTTTCTCGAAATCACCTGGTCCGTCATTCCCTTCATCGTCATGCTTGTCATGTTCTGGTGGGGTGCCGACCTGTTCTTTGCCGCCGAGACTCCGCCGAAAGACGCGGAAGAGATTTTCGTCGTCGGCAAGCAGTGGATGTGGAAAGTTCAATATCCTGATGGCAACCGCGAAATCAACGCCCTGCATGTTCCCGTCGGCCAAGCCGTGAAGCTCACCTTGGCTTCCGAAGACGTCATTCATAGTTTTTCCATGCCCGCCTTCCGCGTCCGTCATGATGTGGTCCCCGGCCAATACGACAGTCTCTGGTTCCGTCCCACCAAGGCCGGCCACTATCGCATATTCTGCACCGAGTATTGCGGTGATCGCCATTCCCAAATGATTGGCTTCGTCGATGTGCTCGACCAGGATTCGTATAACGCCTGGGCCAGCGGCGGCACCGGCGGCACGCTCGCCGATCAAGGCCAACAACTCTTCACGCAGAACGGCTGTTCCACCTGCCACCTGCTCAACGAACAAGGCCGGTGCCCCATTCTGAAAAATCTCTACAACCATCCGGTTCAATTGAACGACGGACGCACTGTCATCGCCGACGACGCTTACTTGCGCGAATCCATACTCCAGCCCAACGCCAAGATCGTCAATGGTTTTGAGGCCAACGTCATGCCCAATTTCCAGGGCCAACTCAGCGAAGAAAACGTCATTCAGTTGATCGCATATATTAAGTCGTTGTCGTCCCAGACCGCGACGGCATCGCAAGTCGGAGCCCTGCCCACCAATGGACCGCAGGTGCCGGCGCCCGGCAAGAAACAAAGTGCGGCCACCAAGGCAACCGCCTTGCAGCCCGCGCAACAGTAGGAGACGTATCGTAAATGGCCACCACATACCAAACCACCCCTGAAGCAGCCGCCGAAGAACCGGTCAATTATCTAAACGTCGAGCACGGTTGGAAAAGCTGGCTCTTTACCACCGATCACAAGCGCATCGCGATGCTCTATGTCTTCTCGATTACGCTGATGTTCCTCATCGGTGGCTCCTTTGCCATGCTGATCCGGCTCCATCTCACCCAACCTCAGGGGCTATTTCCTCCCGAAGTCTATAACCGCCTGTTTACCATGCATGGCGTGGTTATGGTCTTCTTTTTTCTAGTCCCGTCCATTCCCGCAACTCTTGGTAATTTCCTGCTGCCGATGATGATTGGCGCCAAGGATTTGGCCTTCCCAAGAGTCAACTTGTTGAGTTGGTATCTCTACATCATCGGCGCCATCTTTGCGGTCTTCGTCGTGGCGCGCGGCGGCGTGGACACTGGCTGGACCTTCTACGCTCCTTACAGCACGACTTATTCCAACTCATACGTTCTCTCCGCCGCCATGGGCGTCTTCGTCGCCGGCTTTTCTTCCATTCTCACCGGTTTGAACTTCATCGTTACCGTGCACAAAATGCGCGCTCCTGGCATGAGTTGGATGCGCATGCCTCTCTTCGTTTGGGCGCACTACGCTACCGGCCTTATTCAGATTCTCGGCACCCCCGTGGTCGCCATCGCTCTCGTCTTAGTCGGCGTTGAAAAAGTCATGCACGTCGGCATCTTCGATCCTAACGTCGGCGGCGATCCGATTTTGTTCCAGCACATCTTCTGGTTCTACTCCCATCCCGCCGTTTACATCATGATTTTGCCCGGCATGGGCGTCATCAGCGAAGTCATCGCCTGCTTTGCTCGCAAGCGCCCCTTCGGCTATGAGTTTATCGCCGCCTCAAGCATGGCAATCGCCATCCTCAGCTTTCTGGTTTGGGGGCACCACATGTTCATCACCGGCCAGAGCGTCTACACCGGCATCGTCTTCTCTTTCCTTTCGTTCTTTGTGGCCGTCCCTTCGGCGGTGAAGGTGTTTAACTGGACCGCCACCATGTACAAAGGGTCGGTCACCTTCGAAAGCCCCATGCTCTACGCATTCGCCTTCATCGGCTTGTTCACCATTGGCGGATTGACCGGCTTGTTTTTATCCACCATGGCCACCGATGTCGCCCTGCACGGAACCTATTTCGTGGTCGCCCACTTCCACTTCGTCATGGTCGGGGGCATGGTAGTGGCCTTCCTGGCGGGCATTCATTTCTGGTGGCCCAAGATGACCGGCCGGATGTATTCCGAACCCTGGGCCCGCTTCGCCGCGCTCATGATTTTCGTCGGTTTCAACCTCACCTTCCTGCCGCAATTCGTGCTTGGCTATCTGGGCATGCCGCGCCGCTACGCTGCCTATCCGCCCGAATTCCAGGTCCTCAATGTGCTCTCCACTGCCGGCGCTTCCGTTCTTGGTTTTTCACTCTTGATTCCCATCGTTTACCTGATCTACGCCTGGAAGTACGGCCCCAAAGCCGGGAACAATCCCTGGCAGGCCAAGGGTCTCGAATGGGAAATTCAATCTCCGCCGACGACTTTCAATTTTGACGAAACCCCAACCGTGACAGAAGAGGCTTACAACTACGGGCCCCTGGAGGAAAAACAAGTTGCCTGACGCCATCGCAGAAGCTCCGCACCCAACCGACGAAGAACTTCACGTTAAACACCATTTCGCCACCGCCGATCAGCAAATGGATGCCGACACGCTCGGCATGTGGACCTTCCTGATTACCGAAGTCCTCTTCTTCGGCGGCATGTTCGCGGCGTACGCCGTTTACCGCGAAATGTATCCGCTCGCCTTCGCCGCCACCAGCGAATTCATGAACGTCAAAATCGGCGCGGCCAACACGGCCGTGCTGATCTGCAGCAGCTTGACGATGGCGATGGCCGTGCGCGCCGCTCAGCTCAGCAGGAAAAAGGATCTGATCAAATATCTCTACGGCACGCTCGCCTTCGGCAGTACATTCTTGATTGTCAAGGCCTTCGAATATCACGCCAAATACGTGGAGCATCTGATTCCCGGTCCCACCTTCCATCCCGATAACCTCGCGCCCCAGTTCCAGCACAACGCCCAAATCTTGTTCTTCTTGTATTTCTGCATGACCGGCATGCATGCCGTCCACATGATTGTCGGCGTGGGGTTGCTCACCTTCCTCGTCATCAACTCCTACCGCAATCAATACAACTCCAACTACTACACACCGGTCGAAATGATCGGTCTTTATTGGCACTTTGTCGATATCGTATGGATCTTCCTCTTCCCGTTACTTTATTTGATTGGACACTGGCACTGGTAAACTTATGAGCTCAGAAGTAAAAGAACACCATCACACGCACATTCCGGAAGTCGGTACACTGGTCAAGGTTTTCGTCGCCCTGATTGTCGGTACTGCCATTACCGCCGAGGTCGCCACCTTCGATCTCGGTGAATGGAACGTGGTAGTTGCTCTCGCCATCGCCTGCACCAAGGCGACCCTCGTCGCCTGGATCTTCATGGGCGTCCGCTACACATCTCAACTCACCAAACTTTTCTGCGTCGCCGGCTTGGTATTCCTCAGCATCCTGCTGCTCATCACCTTCAGTGACTACAGCAGCCGCAGCTGGACTCACCACGCCAAGCCCTGGGCTACCAACCCATCGCTCGGGACGAGCAAATAGCCGCGAGGGCAGCGATGTCACTTCGCCATCCAACGCGACGACATTTCAAAATTTTATTCGTTTGCCTCGCAATCGCGATTCTGCCCCGCGCATTCGGCAAAGCCAAGCCTAATCCTTACGACGGCCCGCCTATTCTGTGCCCATCACTCCCGAAGGATTCCCGTGCCGAGACGGTTTATAAAAACCAAACTCCGGACGAGAAAAATCAGCCAGTAGTTGCCGGAAAGCTGGTACTGCCTCGCCCCATCAAACTAGAGCAACCGACGTTTCCCCAATCGCGCTTCGGCGCTAAGTGGAAGGAGGTAATGGTGGAGGGCGTCATTGCACAGAACGGCGACTTCATCGACGGAAAGGCACCCGGCACTGCGGAGCCGGATTTGGCCAAGAGTGCGGTGGAATCCCTGGTCCGATCCCGCTTCCGGCCTGGAACATTGGACGGAAAGCCTATAGCTTTCTTTACACAAATCGTCATACGTCTCCGTAACGACTAGCTTCCAAACTCGAATTCCTCTATCACCGCCGGCGTCTCTCCATAGTCGCTAAACCTGATCCATTTCGGCTTCACCAACCAATAGCAGATCCCCGGCCAACTGAGCCTGCTCGGACCATCCGGCCAAGTAGCAAAATAGACCCCCGTAACGCGCCCAGATCGTCCCCCAGCGGCTCACTCGCCACGCCTTCATACTGCAAAGTTGTTTCGCTTGTGCATCCCACCACAAAAGTCGCCGCCGGATTCGTCGCTAAGTTGCCGTATTTGCGCGAGCTTTTCACGGTGTCGAAAACGATTTCCAATTCTGCTGTTACCGCAATGCCAATCAAGGCGGACTGTGGCGCGCCTTGCGCACTGATCGTGGAGAGCACCGCCAGTTTGTGGTCTTTTATAAAGGTAAACAACTGCTCCTTGGTCATAGGAATCGCCTCCACGATCAGAGGCGATGATATCAAGTCAGGGCTATGTTAAACGCATTCGCTAAAACACCGGCTTAACTCGCATCCCGCTATGAAGTTCGGCATCGCTAGGCTCCACAATCCGGTCCACTACCTCATCGCCGGACTGTAATCCGGAAACCACCTGGACACTATTTACATCGCTGATCCCAGCCTCAATTGGCGTCCAGGTTATCGATTTACCCATCAGCTTGAACACGCCTGTCGCGCCATTGAGCGTTCGTACCGCCGATCTGGGTATGCTAACGGCATCGCCCGCTACTTTAGAGATAATTAAAACGTTTACCGATACACCTGGCAATAAGTCATGATTCGGATTATCCACGATCGTGGTTACTTCACCCACACTGCGCGTTCCTAGCGCGGTAACTTCGCTCGGCAACTTATTAACATGACCCTGCCAAGTCTGGCCTGCGCGGGCATCCCAGGTGATACTGACGGGCATACCAAGGGCCACGCGGCCCAGATCTGGTTCATCAACGTAAACCGTGACTTTCACCCGGTCAAGGTTTCCGATTAAGCCGACCAAATCCCCCGGCTGCAGGTACGCACCCACTTTCAAATCGAATTGATAAAGCGTGCCCGTAATAGGAGTTTTCACCGTGGCCAAAGTCAGCCGGTGCTTGGCCAATTCAACCGCAGCTTCGGCATCGCGCAATTTTGCTTCGGCAACCGAGCGGTCCGAAGTGGTTACCAGGGTCGCTTTTTGATCGCGCAACGCGCCCAGCTGCAAGTGCGAACGCTCCATGGCGTCTTTCGCTTCTTGCAACTGTAGTCTGGTAGCGGCTTGTTTTTCGGCCAGCCTCTTCACTGTGTCGTAGTTGCGCTGCGCCACGTCGACTGCTGCCTGCGCGCTCGTGATCGAGTCGTTCAAGGTTGCCAAAGTCTGCGCTTTGCCTCCCTGTCCCAAAGTCGCCGCTTCGGCCCGCGCTTCCCGCTCCTTGGCCAAAGCCGTGGCGAATTCGGAAGTGGCTTCCGCGGAATCGAGCATGACTAATGCCTGTCCGCTTATCACTTGCTGACCGCGCTGCACCGCGACTGAACGCACCACCCCCGCTGTTTCCGCGCGTGCCGCTGCCCATTCGGCCGGCTCTACCTTGCCATTTGTTGAGACCGTGCTGGTAATCGTACTGCGATGCGCGGGGCTGAAATGGAGAGTAACTTGAGATTCTCCCCGGCTTAGTACCCACCACAGCAGCAAGAGTGTCGGCAAGGCCACTAACGGCCAGTATTTTTTCATCACGTGAGGTTTCGCAACAGCCCCGAGATTATTGTGACAGACAGCCAACGCGTTTCGTCGCTTCTATCGCCTCATTGGGTGCAGGATTCGCCAAACGAGTCAAATATTTTTTTGCTTTTCTACAAGGAGGCTATTTTCTTTGTCCAAAGGCCGCGATAGACTGAGACCTTAATGGCTCGCTATCGAATTTATCGCATTCGGGAAGCTGTAAAAGAGCAATTTCGTTGGGCTCCGCACACTGGCGGCACAGCTGTGGTGAAACCTCGTGATTACGATGCGGGCGGCGAGCTTGAGGCCGCCACTCCCTACGCGCTGTGGAGCATTATGAAGGCTCAGGGTAAGAATCTCTCTCTGGGCGATGTGCTGGAGACAATCCACGAAGACGCGACAGCAGGCGTACTGCACATCTTCAAATATATCGGCTTTGAACCAGCCAAATGGTGGATTCCGGAGCCAAAACCTGAGCAGAGAGCTAAGTTTGATGGGTTGGCCACGCCGTTGGCGACCACTGCAGACTGGCATTCCGTCTAGCCAAAGTCGAGCATAGATCGGAGCCTATGAAAATCGACGCCTCTGATTTGCTGGAGTCAGGTTCGTTTGCTCTGGTGGCCTATATTCCGGGCCCTTTGGGCGACTTCCTGCAGTCCCTCCGCGACCGTTTGCCTGGCGACGAAAAGCCGCGGGCGCACATCACGGTTCTTCCGCCGCGTCCGCTCAAGGCATCGGTAGACGCCGCCACCACCCTTTCAAAGCGCATTCTAAAAGGGTTCCGGCCGTTCCCGGTCACTCTTTCCAACGTGAAGGTCTTCCCGGAAACAAACATCCTTTATCTGGAAATTGCCAACGGCAACGATAAACTGCACCAGTTACACGATGCCTTGAATACAGGAGTGTTGGCTCACGAAGAAAACTTCGGATTTCTGCCGCATCTTACTATCAGCGGCCCTGTCCCTGCCGATCACCTTGTTAAAGTGAAAAAAAGCGCCGCCCAAGCATGGAAAAAGCACGAAGGCAAGAAAGGCTTTGAAGTCAGTCAGGTTGTGGCGCTGTGGCAACCTCCGCGCGGTTCCTGGGATGATTGGAATCGTTTGTGGGAACAGAAGCTTGGCGATAGCGGCAATTCCGCCACAGCCGGGCGATCTTAACCTTTACTCGAACATCGAGAGCTGGCGCTCGGCCTCCGGTGGATCGCTCTTCTTGGCGGTTTTGGCTCCTCGTAGTCCCTTATTGCCGATCGTGCCTCGCAGAACAGTTTCCGCGACTGCCTGCCGCGGCAGGAAGACGCGCTGCCGGTAGCTGTTGGAACGGGGCGGGATTAGCAAATATCCATGGGTGGGCCACTCCAGCAAATTATGCGGCAGTACACCTTCCAGAATATCTCCGTCGCGCAGCTTAAAACTAGTCCATAAGCCGGGCGTTTTAGGGCGACGGTTAAAAGTGGTTTGCTCTCGAAAAAGATCCGTCGGCGCACCTTCGGCTGCAAAGCAGAGCGCTTTAATATCTTTATATTCAATTACTTGCAGATTTCCGTCGCTGCTCATCAGCTCTACTCCGGCCGCCAGCAAATAAGCGTCCGCATGCACCAACGCCTCGCTGGGCTGGCGGTCGAAGCGGTATAAAATCAGACGTTTAGCGGTGCTCGAGGACACAAAAGGTAGAGAAATCGTTCGCTTTTGTTTCAAACAATTTCCGAAATATTGTATCATTGGCAGAATGATAGTCACCGAGAGCTTCGAGCTAAAAGTGCGCGCTTATGTGCATTTTTGTCAAGGGGAAAAAGGTCTGTCTGTCAATACTTTGGAAGCCTATCGGCGCGACTTGGCCGGATTGGCGCAGTGGTTGGCCGAGCGCAACGCCGCCACTGTATCGCTTGACGATTTACGAGAGTACCTCGATTACCTGCGTGGCCGCAAGCTTTCCAACCGCTCCATCGCCAGGCAGGTGACCACGCTTCGCGGTTTCTTTGGCTTTCTGCAGGAAGAAGGAAAAATCTCCGCCAATCCCGCGGAGTTGCTGGTTGCACCGAAGATTGGCGCGCCGCTGCCCAAGTATCTCGATCACGAGCGGGTTGGCCAGTTGATCGAAGCACCGGATAGCGCGACAGCCACCGGATTGCGAGACCGCGCTATGCTCGATCTCCTATACGCCAGCGGCTTGCGGGTTAGCGAATTGATAAAGTTGCGGGTGGCGGATCTGGACGAATTCCAAGGAATTGTTCGCGTCATGGGCAAGGGCGGCAAGCAGCGTTTAGTGCCTGTAGGCAAAGTGGCGCTCGCCTCGATTGAAGAATATCGAACCCAACAGCGCGAACAATTGTTAGGTGGCCGAGTCAGCCCGTTTTTGTTTATCACGGCGCGCGGGACGCCAATGACGCGGCAAGGTTTTTGGAAGCTGCTGCGCGCACACGGTAAGCGAGCAGGTATATTCCATTCGTTAAGCCCGCACGTTTTGCGGCATACTTTCGCCACGCATCTGCTGGAAGGCGGTGCGGACTTGCGCAGTGTCCAGACCATGCTCGGGCACGCCGATATCGGCACCACGCAGATTTACACCCATGTCATGCGCTCTCGTTTGCGGCAGACCGTGGATCGGCATCATCCGCGCGCGGCATCGCGCAAAACCGCGGGGCTCTCGCACGAAATGGAGACGCAGCCGTAGAGGGAGATAAAAGCAATGAGCGATTACATGTTCATGCTCGACAGTCACCTGAATGGTGAACAAAGCAAAGCGCTTGCCGAGGTTCGCGATGCGGCCGAGCAGGCAAATCTAAATTTGTTTCTTACCGGCGGCGCCATGCGCGACATGATGGGCGGCTTTCCGATTCGCGATCTCGATTTCACCGTCGAAGGCGGCTCGATCAAATTCGCCAAAACCGTTGCTCACAAAGCAAAGGCGGACGTGCTAGCCGTCGATGACCTCCGCAAATCCGTCGAACTCGTATTTCCCGGACATGTCTCGGCTAGCATCTCGATGGCGCGCCTCGAAAAGTATCCCAAGCCCGGCGCCAAGCCTCAAGTGGTAGCGGCCACGATTCATGAGGACTTGCGCGGCAGGGATTTCACCGTCAACGCCATCGCTCTTTCTCTGGGCAAAGCTTCGCGCGGGCTATTGCTCGATCCCGCCAACGGCTTGGGGGACCTGGCGCGCCGTGAATTGCGCGCCATTCACAACTACGTCCTTTACGACGATCCGGCACGCATGCTACGCATGATCCGCTTGCGCACCCGCCTCGGTTTTATGATCGATGAACGTACGTTGCTGCAATACCAAAACGTGCGTGAAGCGGAACTGGAAAAGCTGATTGCCGGCCCCGCGATGGAGCATGAACTTCGCCAGATGGCACTTGATCCGCAAGCGGGCGAGATTCTCAAGGCGCTCGAAGACGAAAAGCTATTGCATCTTTTTTCGCCCGCGCTGGCGGGAGCGAAACTGAATTTGCCGGGGTTTCAGCGCTGGCAGAAAGCGCGCCAGTTGCTGACCTACGATCTGGAAGTTTCCTCCCACTCCTACGCGTTGTTCCTGTTTCTGCTGCTTGAGAAGCTGACCGCGAAGGAACGGCTGCAAATCATTAAGCATATGGGTATTCCACGCAGCGAGTTGGATGCGGCGGCCAAGCTCGAAGCGCGCGCTAAGAAAGTAGAGAAGGAATTGACGGCTGGAAAATTGCAACGGCCCTCGGCGCTATATGCGATCCTCAGCAAAGTTCCGGGTGAAATTCTCCTCTTCCTGCTCATGCGCTCAAGCCAGCGTCTCGTATTAGACCGCGTAAAAAATTACTTGCAAAAGTATCTGCCGTTAGCGCAAGAAGTGACGGAGAAGGATGTCGTTGGCGCAGAGCCCGGATCGCCCAAATTCGCCAAGCTCTATCAAAAGCTAATTGCGGAGCGCTTGGATGCGCGGCCCAAAAAGGTGGTGGTAGAAGAACCGCCGCCACCGCCGCCACCCGGGCCGAGCCGCCGATCCGCGAGTTTCGGCCGGTAGAACCAACTTTCCGATTTATTTCTTGTGAACTCGTAATACGCCATAACATTCGATCCGGACGTGACGAACGAGGATGTAGCCGGTCGGACCACCGCCGATGACATCGGAGTTACTTATTTCGCGGCCTCAAGTGCTCCTTCCGATATAGCAAAAATGGCGGCTTAACCTTCTCGAATGTGCCCTTGCTCTGCAAGCGGCCACCTTCAGGCTGCTGGCGAGAGGATCGGCGTTATTGCTCTTGTTCCGAACTAAGTCGGCCGGCAGCAAGTAACTGAAAAACTTCAAAGCGAATAACGCTGCTTGTAACTGGTCGGGCGCAAGGATCTTCTGGCCGACCTTTTTTTGCTACGAGCGCTTGGGACTTTCGTACACTTATCTGTAACTCTCCACCAGTATTCTAGGCGAGGCGTAGTGTCAGGCTAACTTCGCTAACGGTCTGCTTGAGTCAAGTCGCGGATCTGAACACACTGGCAATGGAGAAACGATTTGCAACGGTCAATTTTTAATTCGGCAAGCCGCACGGCGGTGGCGCTGTTTACTGCGGTATCTGTTTTTACACTTCCCGCGTTTGGCACGAGCGCCGGGACGATGGTATTCACGCCAGATAATCTGGTGCTGACGCGCAGCGTTTATGCAGGCACAGCGGCCACGGTAACGATTGGAGAACCGCTCCCGCCCGATTGTCCGGCCACCGCTGCCTGTGGCACAGGCAAAGCTACGGACAATGGTTCCTATCCCGCCATCGGGAGCGCGAACAACGTTTGGAATAACGACGACGCCGTCGATGGCAGCTTTGGCGTGACATCTCATATCTTCCTCGACGAGCTTACTCTGCCGGGCGTGACAATCAAGACCTTTTCGGTTCCCCCGACCACGTTGACAACCAGCTTCAGTTCGAAATCTGAATTGGCCGTCAATTTGTCGCTTGATCGCCAATATCTGACACTGATGGGTTACGTGGCGGCTGAAAACACACTGGATGTTTCGAACTCAAATACTCCCGGAGTTTACGATCCGACCAATCCGGTCGGTGGCACTTACTATCGCGGTATTCTGCAAATCGATGCAGACGGCAACCTGCAGCTTACCGAAACAAATGCCTACAGCGGCAATAACGGCCGCGCCGCTATTCTCGGCAACAATGTGATTTATATGGTTGGCAATTCGAACAATGGCTCGGGAACAGCGGCTAATGTCGTGGCGTCGGCCGGCGTTCAAATCACCGCTCGCGCTCCCGGCCAGGTCCCTGGCGCGCCAACAGAGCTTGGCATTTTTTCAATCGCACAAGCTTCGAACCCCGCCACGGGCAAGCCATACAAGGCCGACAAACTGGGCAAGGACAATAACTTTCGCGGCCTCACGGTCTTCGACAATACCGTTTATGTTTCCAAGGGCAGCAGCAACGGTATCAACACGGTCTATCAAGTCGGTAATGCCGGAACCCTCCCGCAGCTCGCGGACGCGCCCAATGCCCCGATTACAATCCTCCCTGGCTTTCCGGTGACACTCGCTAAAGCGGCGGGAGCGCAAAATCCATTCGGCCTATGGTTCGCCGATGCCGACACGCTCTATGTGGCGGACGAAGGCGACGGCACAGCGGCAGGTGCCGCCACCAGCACCGTCTCGGGTCTGGAAAAATGGATTCACGTGAGCGGCACATGGAAACTCGCCTACGTTCTGCAAAATGGCTTGAACCTGGGTGTGTCCTACGCCATCGCCAACTATCCGGCCTCGCTCAATCCTGTTACAGACGGGCTTCGCACCATCACGGGCCACGTCAACGCCGATGGGACGGTCACGGTTTGGGGCATTACCTCCACCGTCAGCGCCAATGGCGATCAAGGAGCGGATCCTAACAAACTCGTTTCCATCAACGACGTTCTGGCCAATACCGACCCAACCGTTGCTGCCGGCGAGCAGTTCGTCACGCTGCGCACGGCGGTGGCCGGCGAAGTTTTGCGCGGCATTTCCTTCACGCCCAATAGCTTAAAACCACTGCCCATTACCGTAACCAGCAGCGGTCTTCTCTACAATCGGCGCACCCAACTATTCAACGGAACCCTCACCGTTACGAATAACCGGCCCAGCGCGATTTCCGGCCCGTTCACCGTGGTGTTGACAGGTCTCACCGCGGGTGTAACGGTAGTCGGGTCGTCAACCGTGAATGGATCTCCAGCTTTAGCTATTCCGGGAACGGCCAATCTTGCTAGTGGCCAATCCGTGAGCATTGCCGTCCAGTTTCAGGATCCGAGCTTCGCCGTTATCAACTTCGCCCCGGCGGTTATCAACTAACTAACCGTTACTTCAATGGAGACTCATTCAAAATGAAAACATCTAGCCTTGTCTTAACTCTCGCGTTGGGCGCTCTTTCGGCTCGCGCGGATATTCTTGTGCCAGTCCTAGTCAACACGCAAAGCCTTAAGGGCACCACGGGGTTTGTCGATTTTCAGTTCGACCCGGGACCCATTTCGTCGCAAAGCGCGACTGTAAAAGTCGAGGACTTTTCGGGCGCTTCTTACGTGGCCGGATCGCAAATCGACACGGGCGGCGCGAGTGGCGGTGCTCTGCCCTCGGTTGTTACGCTAACCAACTCAACAGCTTACAACGACGATTACGAGAGCGTAATTTTCGGCGGTTCCATGGGGTTTACGCTCGATTTTGGCGGCAGCGCCGTCAGCGCTCCAAACGGCAAGGCATCCTCGAGCAGCAGCTTTGGCTTCTCGCTTTCCGATATCAATGGCAATCCAGTTCTGACCAAGGATCCGAATGGCTTCGACCTTACCGTGGAGTTGAATACCAATTGCGCCGTCACGCTAACTACCCCTTCGCCCGACGTGACAATAACGCCGGAGCCCTCGTCAATCTTAATGATGGGCGGGGCATTGCTGTTGTTCGTTTTCGCCCGATACCGGTAATTAAATAAGAAAAGGGCCAACGTTCGGTTGAACGCAGGCCCCTTTTTTGCTTTTTTTGGCCTTATCGGCTGGCGATTTCTTCGCTGCCGTCCAGATAAACGTATTCGCCGTCTTTTTTGACGATTGCGTCTTCTTCCCGAAGCTTAACGACCGGGCTGATGCGCCGCATGACCGCCATCACTTGCTGGGCATAATTTTCATCCGGGTTGTACAGATGAAGCTTGCCGAGCGAATTATGACGTCGGTATAACGGGCCGCGACCCAATTCATAAGCTACAGTCTGGAGTCCAGTGTTGACACTTGGAAAGTAAATCTCACCGCCCCCCCAGCCAAATATGTTGTTCTTTTCCCGCACGTACGCCTTCCCGCCACCCGATTCTATAATCGCGATGCTCGGTAAAAGGCGCCAATCCAGGTGATTATCATCGGCAGCGCGTACAAAATCCTCTGCTAAATAAGCTACCGGACAGCGAAGCTTATTAAGGAATTTCTTCAGACGAATCGTCCGAGGGTCAGTTTTGGGCCGGGAATTGAAGACCCCGGCCACCTCAGCCTTTGGTTTAGAGATCATCGTCTCCAGGCTCCAGGTGCTTAGCAAAACTGCCGATACGCCACTTGCCGCGATTAGAAGTTGCCGACCAGGAAAAGTTGCCCTTTCCGGCCTGCGACTATAACCAATTCGCATAAGAGTATTATAGCAAACTATAGCCCCCAAAATCCGGCTAAGGTCCTATGGGCGAAAGCGGCTCGAGAAGCTACTGATTTAAGACGTCCAAACTCGCCCGCGGAAAGGCGAACTTCTTGCCAAACTCGTCAATCAAATTCACCTGCACGTCGTATTTGCCCGGCGGAATCTTCGCCATCGACATTTGCAGCCACACGGGCACCGTGCCCGGTCGAGTATCCAGCAGCTTGTTCGCGCGGACGGCCGGTGATTCAAACACTTTCTTATCGTCTTTGTAGAGAGCCAAACTTGCCGAAACACCAGCCCGGCGGAAATTTTCCGGCATAAAATCCGGGATGTTCGGATCGTACACTTCCACGTATACCAGCATGTTTTGGTTGACTCGGAAAACCTTCGTAACGTTCGGCACCAGCTTTTTGCCATCCGCAATCAGCGGGTTATTTTCCACTAGCTTTTTGCTGTTCTTCACACCACCCACCTGGCTGGCGACCGGGTCCCGCTGGTTGCTGAGAACCACGGAACTTAACCGCAGCGTCTTTTCCACGCCCACATCCGGCACCACGAACTTCGCTTCGTAAGTGCCGACTTTACCCTCGCCATTTTCGCGCGCCACAAAGCGCAGCCGGTACTTGCCGGGACTCAGCGTCACACCCGTGTCGTACTGAATGCTTTTGCGCGCCACTTCTCCGGCGACATCATCGGCTAACTTGAGCGGGATCGTATCGCGCACCGTCGCCGCCGAACGGTTGCGCTCATCGAAAACCTGCGCGATGAAATCGAGTTCTGTCGCCTGCTTGGCGCCCTTGGCATGAAACGCCAACGCCGAGCCCGGAATCTTCACTGCAATCGGCACAAAATATTTCGTTTTCTCCATGCGGAAATAATCCACTTCCACCGCGAGCGGCAGATCGGTCACCGGATTGTCGGACATCAAAGCCTTCTCTAACTGCGCCTCCTTATCGCCTTCGGCCATCTTGGCGAAAGTCGTCGATCCGTAATAGCCCTGCCGGTACTCCAACTTGGCCTTCAAAGCGGCCAGTCTTGGCGCCAGTTTCACCTGGATCCGCCGGTAGCGCCCGTCCATCGCTTTGTTCGAGCTCTCGTAGGAAAGCACGTAATAGCTCGAAAAATCTTCCTGCACTTGCCGGATGCCTTCCGTCAAATCGTTTGAATCGAGCAGCGCTTTCCCGCCGGTATCCAAAGCCAGCGTAGCCAACGTTTCCTGCTGGTTGTTGAAGTTCGAGCGGATGGTGTTTTGCCCTCCGCCGCTATATAAGTTGTTCCCTACGGCCCCCGCTTGCGTGGCATCGCCGCCGGGCACGGCCGCCGACAAGCCGCGCGCATCAATCGGATAGAACGCCACGTTCGAACGAATCGCGGTATTCACCGTGGCGCGCAATTGCGATTGATTATCCACACCATTCTTCTGAATGCCGCTCGATATGTAAACCAGCGCTTTCTTTTCCGGGTACTCGCCTAGCTTGCGCGCCGCGTCTTCGAGTGCCGCCAGCTTTAAATCCGAATTGAAGATGTTGAATTCCGTCTCATCCGCCACAAACTGGCCGCTGACATCCTGCGCATCGGCGCCTTCATCCGCCACCGTCGCGTTTTCGCTCGAATCGCCGATGCGGAATTTGTTGATCGTGGCGATCAGCAAATCGCGATCGGAGGTAAAATCCTGCACCGTCTTCAACTCGGAAGTGAATAACATGATGGAGACCGAATCGCTCGCGGTCATCTGGGCGGTAAGAAACTTGATGGCGGCGTTCCGCGCGCGGATCTGCTCGGCAGGCTGCATCGACGAAAAATCGAACAGCATGACAATCAGCCGGCGGTCCTGATACTTCGACATCATCGAAGCCTTAAGCGTGTTCTTTTCGACATTGGGATTGTAGCCTTTGGGCTGCGGCGGTGGCACTGGCGGCGCAGCCGTCACCGGCGGCAGCACATTGCCGCTTAGCTTCTGGTAATCCACGGCTTGCAGCTTTTGCAACTTGCCATCTTCATAGAGCTCGAAATCTGCCATCGTCAAATTCGGGATTGGCTTTCCGTCGCGGTCAAGCACCGTGACATTGACAATCACGACATTCGTATCAATCGAAAACGTCGGCCTCTGCTGAAACGCCGCCAGCGGCTGCACTACCAACAAGCAGGCCAGCAGACCAAGCAATGCGGTTTTCAATTTGTATTCATCTGTCTTCATCTCTTTTTATTCATTTGCGGCTAACTTCTAAAACCGCAATCTTACGACAGCTTGCGCCGTCCGCATTCCCGCCGCCGAACTCGGCAAGCCATAATTCACCGCATTCACCACCGTGTCCAGATTCGTATAGTTAACCTGATTCAACAGATTCGTGGTCTCCAAACGAAATTCAATCCGCCGACGCTCTTTGAATGTAAACGATCTCGCCAGGGCCGCGTTCAGGCTAATCGTGTCGGGTCCTGGAATGGTGTTGCGTCCCGCATCACCATAAGTGCCCACCGCCGGAACGGTAAACGCTGCTAGATTGAAAAAGCCGCTGCCTTCGTCAATCGGCTCGCCGGTTGCCGAGGCACGCCCGCTGCCGATACCGCCCGTCTGTGCCAATTGCTGCGTGTTGCCCAACACGCGAGCGGTGAGAGGAGTGCCCGTTTGCGCGGTAAAGTTGCCGCTAATCTGCCAATCTTTCAACAAGCGGCCCACCTTCCCGTCGGAGGCGCCATGCGATCCCGGCCCCGCAATCGGCGAAGTCCAAACGAAGCCCAACGTGAATTGGTGCCGTATATCGAAGCTTGACAGCCCGCGCTCGGCCGACAGATCCAGCCAGTCTTGCGCTGTGGTATTTCCCGCCCCGCCAAAGCTCGATGAATCGTCGATTGATTTCGCAAACTGGTAAAACGCCTGAAAGGATAAACCCCGGTTAAAGCGCCGGTTCATGCGCAACTGCAGCGCATGGAAAATGGAATCGCCGTTCGATTCCTCGTAGGTGTAAAGTGTGCTTTGCGTGAGCGATGCCTTGCTGCCCGGCGGCGCTTCGTTCGGAATGATCTTCACATCCAGCCGCGTTCCTTTGGTCCCGAGGTAAGTCAGGTCCGCGAAAAAGCCTCGGCCTAATTCTTTCTGTACCGAAAAATTCCACGAGCCCGCGTAGGGCGTCCGGTAATTCGGATCAACCGCATAGGTGTTCGTCCCTGTCTGGGTAATGGCGGCTTGAAACGCATTGTAATAGCTAAGCGGGTTGACCGTGCTGGTGTTCACTGCGCTCGATACCGCAAAGGGCGGCTGTTTCGCCAGCTGCTGAATGAACGAATTGTAAATTTGGCCGTTGTAGTAAATGCCGTAGCCAGCCCGGATGATGGTCGATTTCTTCGATCCCGGCACCTTATACGCCACCGCCAGCCGCGGCGAGAAATCTTTGTAATCGCCATGGATCAAGGCGCTCGGCTCACCGGGCGTGGCGGGGGTTACCACCATCGCCGAAGTGAAATCCGGCCCGATCGCCAAATTTGCGATGCGCCCATATTTTTCCTGAATCGGCCCGAAATACTCATAGCGCACTCCCAGAATAAACGTTAAGTTCGAGCGCGCCTTCCACTCGTCTTGCGCATAACCATTGACCTGGTTTTGCAGAAAGTAATTGGTCTGCTCGCTGTATTGTATGGAACTCGATTGCGGCATGCCGAGCAGGAAATCGGCCAAGTCGAGGCCGGTGCCGGTCACCACTTGCCCATTGCTGTTCAACTCGCTGGTAGCCTCGCCTGTAAAATTGAGCGTGCCGCGGCCGTTCGGATCGGTCTTTGTACTCAAGTCCGCGCGCGTATAGCCGGCGCCAAATGTAAAGTTGTGTTCGCCCTTGATCCAATTGACGTTTTCGGTAAAACCTTGCGATTGGTTGCGCGTCAAAGTCGCCACCCCGTCCGATAGCGCCCCGAAGTTGGTAAAGTTCAGCGAGGGCGGCCCGTAATTGAGCGGATTGGTGGATGTGCCTGGAATGCCGAGTTGCGCGGCCACATCCGGCAGGGTCGAAAAATAAGGCGTAGCTTCGCTCCAGTTTCGATTGAAGCGGATCTGAAAATTGCTAATCAAAGTCGCCGCGATATTCCGTGTCCATCCTAGCGTCACGTTTATGCCATAGCCGCTGCTGGGATCGGCCCAGCCAAATGCGTTAGCGCTGGTGCCGTTGCGCCGCTGATACTGAACATTTTCCGACAGCCTGTCCTTCGCAGTCACACTCCGTTGCAGCCTAAAACCCACGTTATCGGTGTTGCTCGCCTGTGCCGTCTCAAATTGATAGTTATTCGCCGTTCCTAACTGGTTCGGCAGCGGGTAGAACTTCAACAGCGCCAGGGAAATCGGATTCAACAGCCCCAGCGGAATCTGATTGTCCGGGAACGGCATATGCGTCGTCGGATTATAGATGACAGACGTCACTTGCGAAAAATCGCCCATGCGTTCGGCTTCGGTGGGCAAGTTCTCGGCAAATAACTGTGGCGATTTCGTGCGCGTTCCAAAGTACGTCAGAAAAAATTGCGTCTTCGGATCTTTCAATTTTCCGATCACCAACGGTCCGCCCACAATCAGACTGAAACGGGTCTGGGCATATGCCGCTTGCGGAATATCAAGCCCGTTCAGCGAAAATGGTTTAGCATTTAACGCCGAGTTCTGCAAGGTGAACGAGGCTTGGCCGCGAATCTGTTGTTGCCGGCGGCGGCCATTGCCAAACTGCGCGCCCGCCACTTGGTTGCGCGGGCCGCCCGGCCCACGCCCGCCGAATCCCCCGCCGCCCCCACGGCCACCGCCGCCGAATCCGCCTCCCGCACCACCGAACCCACCACCGCCAAAACCACCACCACCACCCTGCGCGCCGCCAAAGCCGGGCGCGCCGCCGCCATTTCCTGCGCCGCCAAACTGTCCGTCAGGTCCGCCGGGACCTCCCGGTCCAAAGCGCACATCAGGGCCTGAATCCGCCTGCGCGCCTTGCGCCATGCCTGGGCTCAAACTGCCGGAAATAAGGAACGCTTCGTTGCCGCCGCCGTTTGTGCTGGGCACTGCGGCGGCACTCTGCTCGCCGGCATTCATCGCGCTTTCCAGTTCCTGATCTTGCGCGTTATCGCCGCCGCGCGTCCGGCCTGTTCCGCCCGCAACGGCCCCCGGCCCGCTGCCAGTGCCGCCGCGTAATCCTCCTGCCGGTCCGCCAGTTGCTCCCCCTCCACGCTGCGCAAACTGCTGCATGCGCTGCAATGCTTGTGACGGCTTCAATTGAATCTCGAAATTCACCGGCCCTTTAGCGGCGCTAAAGTCTATATCCTTCTTGAGCGTCTCAAAGCCGAACATCTCCACCGTCACACTGCAATTTCCCGGTCCCACCGAGTAGAAGCCGTAATGCCCATCTTTATCGGTGGTCGTCGCCTGCGTCTGGCCGTTTTGTGTTACCGTCACCGCCGCGCCCGGAATAGGCTGGCCACCCGAGCGCACAAATCCGCTTTGCGCCGCCAAGCTGCCCGCCATGCACACCATGAGCGCCGTCAGTTTACCCAAATAATTCCCACTTTCTCGTCAGTCAATCTTGCTATGAGAAGATGCGACGCGCGCATTTAAGGTTACTTCGCAGCGTTGCTTTGTCACTTTTCTAAACAGCCGTGCCGGACTATTTTCCGGCAACTGCGGCGGGCGGATTTATAATTGGCCATGCAACTAAAGCGCTGCTGCGCGATTTTTGTAGTTCTACTCAATTGCCAGGTGCTGGTTCGTGCTTCTTCCAGCGTTTTGGTGATCAAAGCGGCCCACCTGTTTGATGGAGAAACATCTCACGAAAACTGGGCGGTACGCGTCGAGCGAGATCGCATAACAGCCGCCGGTCCAGAGGCGCAGGTCGATGCGAGTAACGCGGAGATCATCGACTTAGGCCCATTGACGCTGCTGCCGGGACTGGTGGAAGGACACTCGCACATTCTTTTGCACGCCTACAGCGAAACTCCTTGGAACGACCAAGTGGAACATGAAGGCTTGGCGTTGCGGGCGGCGCGCGCCACTAACCACTTGCGCGCCACGCTCATGGCCGGCTTCACGACCATTCGCGATTTGGGGACTGAGGGTGCCGGTTACGCCGACGTCGAATTGAAGCAGGCGGTCGAGCAAGAAATTATTCCCGGCCCGCGCATGCTAGTGAGCACGCGCGCGATAGTCGCCACCGGCTCCTACGCGCCGAAGGGATTCGTGCCCGAGTGGACCGTGCCGCAAGGCGCCGAGGAAGCCGATGGAGTCGATAGCCTGATTCGCACTGTGCGCGATCAGATCGGCCGCGGCGCCGACTGGATTAAGCTGTATGGCGATTACCGCTGGGGACCGCATCCTGGTTCGCATCCCACGTTTTCACTCGAAGAGATGAAGCTCGCCGTGGAGACCGCTAAAAGCGCAGGAGTGCCGGTCGCCGTTCACACCGTGACTGGAGAAGGAATGCGCCGCGCCACTTTGGCCGGCGCCGAAACCATTGAGCACGGCAATGAAGGCACGCCGGAGATTTTCAAATTGATGGTGGAACATCATGTAGCGTTGTGTCCTACTTTGACCGCAGGCGGAGGAATGCCGCGCCCTGGCCAGCCGGAAACGCCGGCCGAGATTCGTCGGCGCGCCTCCTTTAAAGCTGCTTTAGCCATGGGTGTAACAATTTTGAGCGGCAGCGACGTCGGCACATTTCCGCACGGCAACAATGCGCGCGAGATCGAACGGATGGTGGATTACGGCATGCCCAAATTGGATGCGCTGCGGTCGGCAACATCCGTGGCCGGCCGGGTGCTGCACATGGATATCGGTCGGGTGAAGGGAGGTATGCTGGCGGATTTAATAGCCGTTGAAGGCGATCCCGTGAAGGATGTGACGGCGCTGCGGAATGTCAAGTTTGTGATGAAAGGAGGAACAATTTATAAACAGTGACTTTGTCGAACCTTTTATCGAACCGGCTGGCTGCTTCTCGAGTAGCCGTGAACCGCCGACCTTTTCGCGCCCATCCTATGCGCTTCATCGCTCATCGCATGTACCCCGCTCGCGTCGATCCAGCGATTATAAAAATTGAACAGCGCGCAAGCTGTGATCGCATAGTAAATCGCTTCGTCATTAAAGCCCGCTTCATGCAACACGGTAATATCGGGCGGCCCAATCGCAACCGAGTTGTCATTCACCTTGCGCACAAAACGGAAGAGCGCCTTATCCGCATCGCTTAGCTTCGACGTCTCCACGTCCGCCAGAACACTCGCCACCAAATCATGATCGTTCAATAATTCCGCTGCGACCGCAGCGTGCGACTTCGTTCAAAACGGGCACTGATTCAGGCTGGACGTATAGGCCGCAATCAGCTCCCTGATGCCGGCAGAAAGCGGCGAAGGCTCGCGCATCATTTCCTGCGTGAAGCGCTCCAGGTGCACCGTGGCTGCTATCTTATAAGAGAACATATGAAGGATCTGCGGATATTCGGGGCCATGGCGCTTCATAATTTCGATAGCGCGGGTGTAGTTGTCCTCGCCTTTATGTTCTTCAACATCTTTTAGGAACATATGATCCATCGCTGGTACCTCAAATTAGTTTAAGCCATCTCATCGTCTTCGGAAGCCAGGTCACGCAGTTGCTGATTAAGGATGAAGGTCACAACCCCGACCGCAGCCAAGGCCAGCAAGGCGAAAAAAGTGGTCAGGAAGCCGTTCTTCCAAATGAAACTATGGCCGGTATCGGGCACAACAGCAAAGCGCGGGTCGGCCGGCGAGTAGCGCACACTGATATTGTTTCCCGGCCTCACGTTCACGGAAGCCCGGTCTACCACGTCAATCGACATCAGACGTTCGCTGCCGCCAAGCGGAATCATATCGAGCACAATTACGTCGTAGGGCGCATATAACTTCGCCGAGATCCACGCCCGCAGACCGCTTCCCAGGTAGGGATGATGTACTTCCCGCACATTAGCGATGGTGGTATCGAACGAGGCTAGCCGCAAACTGGTTTCCTGCCAGAGCGGAAACAATACACTCGTCATCCACCAGGCAAGAATGGTGACGAAGCCAGTGAGAAAGAAGAGCGTGGGGAGATGCGCTCGAAACACCAAGCGTGCGCCGAGCACAGCGAGCAAACCCAGAGAAAGCAGAAAAAAGAAAGGCCGATCAACAGCTTTGGCCCACACTTGCGCGCGCGCATTCTGATCTTCGAGGCGCGTAAAGCGAAACAATCCGGCCACCTGGAAGCAGCGCAGCTGCACGAAATCGCCTTGATGCATATCATCAAAACGCGCCGGCAATAGACTGAGCGTATCAATCACCGCGGGCGATGTATTAGAGGGTTGGTATTTGACTTCGGCTTCTATCAGCCGGTTCCAACTGCCATCCAAGTGATACTCCAGCAATTCACTCTTGGCCAGCACTTCACCCTCAACTCGTTGGCCCCCGCGATTGAGATAAGTGGCGAGACCGAACACCAGGATCAGGCCGGAGAAAATGAAAAGCGCAAAAGGCAGGCAGCCGGATTTGACCCGCGCGAGCCGGGAAATTGCCACGGCCAAGCTGAGAAGCACCGGCAAGCCAACTAAAAGGATGGCCAAAACCAACCATTTCAGAACCGGGCTCTCGAACGTCATATCAATGTGATGATAGACCGGAGGCCGGTCTAAGGTCTTTTAAGGTAAGACACCAGCCAGGATATCCGCGCTTTCTTGAATAGGGGTCGTCTTCGATCTGAAAGAGTACATCCACCTTTCTGCCTGGCTCGATGAGGTCTCGGCGGTTGCCGAAATTCCAGGCTTTCGCAAACAAGGCGCGGCCGCTATGGCGTAGCGCGATGCTGAAATGCTTTCCTGCCGTGAGAACTTTTGGAGGAGCGGCCACTTCCGCGCCTTCGCAAAAGAAGGTGGGAGACGCGTTGCCGAAGCCAAAAGGGCCAAGCGAGAAGATTTGCTGAACGCATTCTTCGGAAAGCTCGTTGAATGCCACTTGCGCATCAACGGCGTAAGAAGGATGCAAATCTTCGGGGCTTAAGCGCGCGGCGGCGAAATCGGCGAAGCGCTGTTCGAATTCCGCCAGTTGCCCAGCGGCCAACGTGAGCCCCGCGGCTTGCCGGTGTCCGCCGAATTTCTTAAAGAGCTGGGGCATGCTTTCCAGTGCTTCCAGCAAGTGGAAGGCGGGAATGCTGCGGCCCGACCCGGCCAGATGTGGCCCTTCGCCGGCATCCACGTTAAGAGCGTCGCTCAGCACAAACACCGGCCGCGAAAAACGCTCCACCAAGCGGCTGGCCACAATACCTAACACGCCCGGATGCCAGCCCGAACCGCTGAACACAAGGGCGCTTTTGCTCTCGGTGAGCGTGCTATTCGTCTCGCACTGTTGAAGAATCGTTTCCACAACCTCCATTTCTACCCGCTGCCGTTCGCGATTCAGCGCGTCCAGTCGCCCGGCCAGCGAGCGTGCGCGTTCTTCGTCGTTGGTGAGAAATAGTTCGATTACGTCGCGCGCGGTAGCCATGCGCCCGGCGGCGTTGATACGCGGAGCCAAGCGGAAGGCGACCTGATGAGCCGACGGTGTTTCGCCATCTTCGAATCCGGCAACAGCCAGCAGCGCGCGCAAACCCGGATTGCGAACCTGCCGCAGCCCCGACAAACCGCGCCTCACAATAATGCGATTCTCACCCGTGAGCGGAACAATATCCGCCACCGTAGCGATGGCCACCGGCTTAAGGAACGAATCGAGCAGCGCCGCTTGCCTCTCAGGCGGAAGCTCGCTGCGCGACAACATCGCCTGCACCAGCTTAAGAGTCACGCCGGCGCCGCAGAGATTCTTGTTCGGATAACTGCAATCGGGCCGGTTCGGATTGAGCACCGCCACGGCCGGCGGTAACTCGCTGTCGGGCAGATGATGATCGGTCACAATCACGTCGATGCCGCGCTCTTTAGCGTGCCGCACCACATCATTAGCGCGGATGCCGGTATCGACGCTTACGATAAGGCGAACTCCCGATGCAGCCGCACGCTCAATCACCTCGTTGCGCATCCCATAGCCATCTTTCAGTCTGTGAGGAATGAAGAAATCGGCGGTGCCTCCCAGAATTTCAATGGCTTTCTTGAGCACCACAATCGAAGACGCGCCGTCCACGTCGTAGTCGCCGTAGAGCAAGATGCCTTCGCGCCCGGCAATCGCCCGCGTGAGCCGGGCCAGCGCGGCCTCCATATCGCGCAGCGCAAAGGGATCTTCCAAAGCAGTAAGTTTGCTCGACAGAAAACCGCGCGCCGCTGCCGCTTCCCGATAGCCGCGATGGACCAGCACGGCCGCCACTATCCGCTCGATGCCCAGTGTTCGTTGCAGCGTTTGTAGCGTTGATTGATCTAGCTGCGGCAGAATCCAGCGAGCTGCCGCTCGCGCAGGCGCAGCCATCAATTATTCGAGAAGTAATTGCCGCCGATGGGGCCTTCTTCTTCCTCTTCATCGGTGAAGGGATCGGTGGCGAGATCAAGTTCGCTCAGCAGATCGCGCAGGGAATCGTACCAATCAGTGCGCAGTTCGAACAAATATAAGCGTCCCTCCAAAGAGAACGAAAGCTGCAGCGAACAGGTAAAGCCTTCATAAGCCTGCATCTGCTTGAGACGGGTTTCGAAATGCCGCTTTTCTTCGCGCGTAAAATCGGCCGTCTCCAGCTGTTCAAGAGCTTCGTCTATCTGATCTAGTTGGAACGCTTCCTGGTTAAATACCACAAGCTTGGCTCCCGATTTGTGAGCGGTTTCCAAAAATTCCCGAAAGTCGGGATGGCCCTCCGTGTCCCAACTAACCTGAATGAGAGAATCGAGCATGCGGTGGTACCCGAAGAAAATCGGCATTGCCGATTTTTCCAGGTGTGCCTGCATCTCTTTGCGCAGTGTTTCCAGATCGAGAGCCATTCGCTTTCAACCGTATCAAATTTGGAATTCCGCATCGGGTACCATCAGCTAATTGGACAAACTATGCCCCTCACCCGCATCAGCACCTTATGCGCGCTTGGTTGTTTACTTCCCGCTTGGCTTCTGAACCGTGCCGTCTCCGCCGATGACATTTCCGAGCATGCCCACAAGCTGCATTTCTCTTCTATCGTTCTCGACACCCACGACGACACCACCCAGCGCTTCTTCTCCCCCGGCTATGATCTCGGCAAACATAACCCTGGCGGCCACGTAGATATCCCGCGCATGCGGGAAGGCGGCATGAACGCCATTTTTTTCTCCATCTGGATTGACGGCCGCATCATGGGCCCGCCCGCCATCGAAAAGGCTCTGGATCAAATTGACGCCGTCCATCAAAATGTCAAGAAATATTCCAGTGACATGGTCTTCGCGCGGACAGCCGCCGACGTCAGGCGCGCTCACGCGGAAGGAAAAATCGCCGCGCTAATGGGCGTAGAAGGCGGCCACATGATCGGCAACGACATCCGCATGGTACGCATCTTCGCCGATCTCGGCGTCCGCTACATGACGCTCTCTCATTTCTACAACGACGAGTGGGCCGATTCTTCCACCGACAAACCGGCGCACAATGGCCTCACGGATTTCGGCAAGGAAGTTGTCCGCGAGATGAACCGCCAGGGAATGCTGGTCGATATTTCCCATGTCAGCGACAAAACTTTTTACGACGCGCTGGAAGTAAGCAACGCCCCGCTCATCGCCTCGCATTCGTCTTGCCGGGCTCTCTGCAACCACGTGCGCGACATGACGGACGACATGATCAAGGCGCTCGCGGCTAAGGGCGGCGTCATTCAGATAAATTACGAGAAGAGCTTCATCGACCAAGCCTATAAAGACGCCTCGGAACGGGAGACCGGCGGCGTCGTGCAATCCATCGGGCAACTCACCAAAGACTGCAACAACGACGAAGCCTGCATCGCCGAAAAAATGGCGGAGAAAGAAAAGAAGCTCGTCGCCGAAGGTAAATTGCCCCATGTCAGTTGGGAGACGATCATCGATCACATCGATCACGCCGTCAAGCTTGTCGGCGCGGAACACGTCGGTTTAGGTTCCGATTTCGATGGCGCCAACATGCCGGAAGGTATGGACGATTGCTCCATGCTGCCGAAAATCACCGAGGCTCTGCTGCGCAAAGGATACTCCGATCAGGATATCCGCAACATTTTGGGCGAGAATACTCTGCGCGTTATGGAACAAGCCGAGCGTGTCAGCCGTGAAATGCAGTCTCACTAACCCGAACGGCGCGCCCTCGTGAAATAATCTAGGAGTAAATCCATGAAACGCCGAAATTTTGTTCAGAGTCTGCTGGTTATACCGGCAGCCTCGGTTGCCGCCGAACAGGCCCCACAACCCGCTCCACAACCCGCCCCGCCGCCGGCAACGCCGCCGCCCGCGCACACTCCCCCGCTTGAACGGCGCGGACCGAAGGCCATCAAGCTTGCCACGGTGGAACCAGACGCAGGCGCCGAAACCGTCACTGCCTTCTTCACTCCGGCGCAGTTTTCCGCCCTAACGAGGCTTGCCGCCGTTCTGGTGCCACCGATTAAAACCAATCCCGGGGCACTGGATGCACATGCCCCCGAGTTTATCGACTTTCTCATTTCGTGCTCGGCTGCGCCGGATCAAAAGCTCTATCGCGATGGCTTAGACGGGCTGAACGCCACGGCGAAAAAACATTTCCATAAAATATTTGCCGATCTCGATACCAAAGAGGCCGATTCCATCATTCGCCCCTTGCTGGTGCCGCGGCCTTGGGATCGCGAAGTCCCGAAAGACCCCATGCAGCATTTCATGGCGCAGGTGCACGACGATCTAAGGACAGCCACCACCAACTCGGCCGAGTGGGCTGCCGCCGGCGCGCTGACAGGCCGCGCACGCTTCAACGGCGGACGCCGTTTTTACTGGAAGCCGATCGATCCGCGAGTGGGAGCCTAAGTCAATGGCGATTAAGCAGTACGACGTCATCATCGTCGGCTCCGGCCATTCCGGCGGTATGGCGGCCAATATTTTGACCGGCAAGGGAATTTCCTGCTTGATGCTAAATGCCGGACCGCAGGTGGATTTGGATCAGGACCGCACCTTGAAAGCGGCGCATGAACTTCCCTATCGCGGTTTTGACGAACCGGGCCGCCTGCCGCACGTTTTTCAAGCCGATGAATTCAACGCCAATCAATGGGTAGACGAGAAAGAGGTTCCCTACACGCATCCGCCTGACGCCGTCTACAACTGGGTGCGAGTCCGCTTGTTAGGCGGACGTTCCCTGTTCTGGGCGCGCCAGTCGTTTCGCCTGAGCGATTACGAATTCAAAGCGGCCGACATCGACGGTAGCGGTGAGAATTGGCCCATCAGCCTCGAGGATTTGGCGCCGTTCTATTCCCGCGTCGAAGAAATTTTTCGCGTGACTGGCCGCAAGGAAGGCTGGCCGCAATTTCCCGATGGCAATTTTATAGAGTTGAACGCGCCGGAAGATTCGGCCTCGATCAAGCAAGTGACTGCTGCCGCCACGAAACGCGGCATTCAGGTATCCAAATGGCGCACCGCGCTCGGCAAAGACGGCTTAGCCAGTTCCATCAATCTGCTCCTGCCTGACGCGCTGGCCACCGGCAAACTCGACATCGTGCAGAACGCTGTTGTGCGCGAAGTGACGGTGGACAAGAATACCGGTCTCGCCAGCGGCGTGCACTTTGTGGACCGGCATTCAAAGCGCGAAATGCACGTTGAAGCCAAGGTGGTGGTACTGGCGGCGGGATGCCTCGAAAGCACGCGCTTGCTGCTGAACTCGAAGCTGGCCAATTCGAGCGGCGTGATGGGCCATTATCTGGTCGATCAAATGTACGGCGTGAATGTGGTCGCATCGGTGCCTGAAGCGCGCGATCATAAGGCGACTTCCGGTTTGATGGGCGGCAGCGCCTTCATGCCGCGCTTCCGTAATCTCTCAAAAGATAAGAAAAGCAATTTCATCAAGGGCTATTGCCTGCATATCGATAGCGGCGGCACTCCAAGTCCAAACTACTTCCCGCTCTATGGCGAAGAGTTGCAAGAAAAAGTGGACAGCTATACCGGTTCCTGCTTGTCCGCCGGCATCTTCGGCGAGCGCGTGGCGCGTTATGAAAACCATGTGCGAATCAATAAAGACGTTGTGGATGCCTGGGGTATACCGGTGCTTCATATTGAAGCGCGCGACAGTGACAACGAAGCGAACATGCGCAAAGACGCCGCCAACACCGCCGAGGAGTTGTTCCACGAATGCGGCTGGGAGATCATCGCCAAAACGGATGAGGTCAACCCGCCGGGATACAGCATTCACGAGGTGGGGACGTGCCGCATGGGTAACGATCCGAAGAAGAGCGTGCTAAACAAATGGTGCCAGAGCCATGACGTCAAGAATCTTTTTGTAGTGGATGGCGCCAGCTTCGTCACCGCGGGTTGGCAGAATCCGACTATGACGATTCTCGCGCTCTCCATGCGCGCTTCCGAGCATCTGGTTGAAGAGATGAGTGCGGGCAATCTGGCCTAGCCGTGGATGCCCGCCAAGTGCTCGCCGAAGCGCGTTGTATAGCGGTATTGACCGGCGCGGGCGTTTCGGCGGAAAGCGGTGTGCCTACGTTTCGCGGCTCTGCGGGCATGTGGCGGCACTTCCGGCCGGAAGATCTGGCAACGCCGGAAGCGTTCGCCCGCGACCCAAAGCTTTGCTGGGAATGGTATGACTGGCGGCGCGGCCTAATCGCCAACCTCCACTCGAACCCCGCCCACCACGCCATTGCCGAACTCGAAAGCCGAGCGCCGGCTTTCACTTTGATTACTCAGAACGTCGACGGCTTGCACCAACAGGCGGGGAGCAAGAATATTCTCGAAATCCACGGCAGTATTTGGAGGCTGCGCTGCACGCGCTGCAGGCGCGAGTGGAACGATTCGTCGCCATCACTGGCCATTCCTCCGCATTGCGAGTGCGGTGGGTTGGCGCGCCCTGGAGTGGTTTGGTTCGGCGAGAACTTAGATCCGAAGATCTGGTCGGCCGCGCAATATGCCGCCTGCACGTGCGATGTGCTCTTGGTTGTGGGCACCTCGGCGGTTGTGTATCCGGCCGCCGGACTTGTGCCGCTGGCGCGAGCGGCGGGCGCTAAGATCATTGAAGTCAATCTCGAAGCCACGCCGCTTTCCAACTCCGCGGATTATTGTCTTGCGGGGGCCGCGGGAACCATCCTGCCACAATTGTTAAATCGCCAAAATGAGCCAACCGGACAAGATCGAAATACGCCAACTGAGTCAGCTTGAAGAATTCGCCGCTGTGGTGAGGCTGCAGCGGGAGATTTGGGGTTATGACGACGTGGAACTGCTGCCGCAGCGCTTGTTCGTGGTGGCGGAAAAAATCGGCGGCCAGGTGCTGGGCGCATTCGCGGAAGGCAAGATGATCGCCTTTTGCCTCGGTATTCCCGGCCTGAAGGCTGGAGGCAAGTTCTACATTCATAGCCACATGCTGGGCGTACTGCCGCAATATCGCAACACCGGCGTCGGACGCCGCCTGAAGCTGGAACAACGCAACTGGGCGCTGGCCCACGATATCGAGCTGATTGAATGGACGTTCGATCCGCTGCAACTGAAGAACGCGTTCTTCAATATCGAGCGACTGGGCGCCATTGTGCGGCGTTACGTGCACAATCAGTACGGCACCACTACCAGCGCGCTGCATGCCGGATTGCCGACAGACCGGTTGGTGCCGGAATGGTGGATCGCTTCGCCGCGCGTGAAGGCTATCGTCAACGGTCAACCGTTCGAGCGGCCGCCGGTGGAAGCCCGCATTGCAATCCCCACCAACATTAGCGCGCTCATTCAGAGCGATACGGCACGCGCGCGGCAGATTCAAGAAGAGGTAGCGCGCCAGTTCGACCAGCATTTCCGCGCGGGCCTAGTGGTGACAGGTTTTGAAAAAACAGAGGAGACGGGCACTTACTTATTGGGACCATGGGAATCAAAATAGACCGCATCATCCTGCGCCACATCCGCATTCCGCTGGTGCATTTTTTTGAGACGAGCTTTGGCCGGACGTTTGAGCGCGATATCGTTTTGGTGGAAGCTTGCGCCGGCGACGTTTCAGGCTGGGGCGAAGTGACGGCCGGCGAGAATCCTTTTTATAACGAAGAATGGACGGGCTCAGTCTGGCCGCTGATCATTGATTACATTGCGCCGCGCGTGCTGAAACACGAATTCGCCGACGCGAGCGAAGTGAACGCGCGAACGGAACACATTCGCGGACACAACATGACGCGCGGCGGCGTTGAGACGGCGATTTGGGACCTGCAGGCGCGCTTGAACAACGCGCCGCTATGGAAAGCGATCGGCGCGGGGGCGCGGCATGAAATCGGCTGCGGCGTTTCGATCGGCATTCAGGATTCAGTGGAGCAACTGCTCGAAAAGATTGAGACGGAACTAGCGGCCGGCTACCAGCGCATCAAAATGAAGATCAAGCCGGGCTGGGACGTCGACGTGATTCGCCAGGTGCGCGAACGCTTCCCGCAAATCAAGCTGATGGCCGATGCGAACTCCGCTTATACGCTGGCTGATATCGATCACCTAAAGAAGTTGGACGATTTCTATTTAATGATGATCGAACAACCGTTGGCGCACGACGACATCATCGATCATGCCGTTTTGCAAGCGGCGCTGCAGACGCCGATTTGCCTGGATGAATGCATCCGTTCGGCGCATCAAGCCGAGCAAGCGATCCGGCTCAAGGCGGGGCGCATTATCAACATCAAACTGGGACGCGTGGGCGGGTTCGGCGAAGCGAAACGCGTGCACGATGTGTGCCAGGCGAACAATATTCCGGTGTGGTGCGGCGGCATGCTGGAATCCGGTATTGGTCGCGCGCACAACATTGCGCTCTCAACGCTGCCCAACTTCGTCTTGCCCGGCGACGTATCGGCCAGCAAGCGCTACTGGAAGCGCGACATCATTGTGCCGCCGGTTGAAGTCTCACCGAGCGGGACCATCACGGTGAGCGATGCACCCGGGTTCGGCTATGAGATCGACAAAGAGTTTCTTGAGACGCTGACGGTGCGTCAGGAGACACTCATTTAAACAGGCTCACCCGCTATTCTAGAGGTGAACTATGCTCAATCCTGGTATTTTCCGCGAGTATGACATTCGCGGAATCGCCGACAAGGAACTGCTCGATCCAGAAGTTGAACTGATCGGCCGCGCCCTTGCCACTCACTTAATTCGCCAAAGCGGACGGTTGCTCTGCCTTGGCCGCGACTGCCGTTTAAGCGGACAGCGCATACACGACGCGCTGCTGAAAGGCATGCTGGCCGCGGGCGCGAACGTGCTTGACATTGGCGTGGGGCCGACGCCCCTGCTCTACTTTTCGGCCGTCCACTTCAAGGCTGCTGGGGCCATCATGATTACCGGCAGCCACAACCCTTCCGAGTACAACGGACTGAAGACCGTGTGCGGCAGCGGCACATTGCATGGCGAACAGATTCAACATATCCTGAAACTGATTCAGACAAACGATTTCGAAAGCGGCAGCGGGTCGGTGAAAGAAGTGGATGCCGCCACGCCTTACGTGGAGCAAGTGGCGGCGCAGTTCGCTACTTTGCCGCGCAAAGTAAAAGTGGTTTTTGACGCGGGCAACGGCACGGCAGGCCCAACGATTCACCGGATTTTAGAACGGCTCAACGTGGAGCCGATTGAATTGTTCTTCGAAATGGATGGCCACTTTCCGAATCATCATCCCGATCCAACGGTGGTGTCAAACCTGAAACATTTGCAGGACGCCGTAATCAATAACAAGGCCGAATTGGGTATCGCTTTTGACGGCGATTCAGACCGCATCGGCGCGGTGGACGAAAACGGCAATGCCGTGTACGGCGACATGCTGATGCTCATCTTTGGCCGCGAAATACTGACGCGCAAGCCGGGTGCGACCTTCATTGGCGAAGTGAAGTGTTCGCAAATCATGTACGACAAGCTAGCTGAACTGGGCGGCAATCCGATCATGTACAAGACCGGCCATTCTTTGATCAAAGCAAAGATGAAAGAGGAACACGCGGAACTGGCGGGCGAAATGTCGGGCCACATGTTTTTCGCCGACCGTTATCACGGGTTCGACGACGCGCTCTATGCGGCTTGCCGGCTAATTGAGATCGTAGCTAAGTCGGGCAAGCCTCTTTCCCACCAGATGGAGGGGATTCCGAAACTGGTATCGACGCCGGAATTACGGGTGGATTGCCCGGACGACAAGAAATTTCAAGTAGTGGAGAAAGTCGCCGTCGCGGTACGGCAACGGTACAAAGTGGTGGATGTGGATGGTGTGCGCGCCATCTTCGATCATGGTTGGGGATTGGTGCGGGCGTCGAACACCCAGCCGGTGCTGGTGATGAGATTTGAGGCGACGAGCGACAAATTGCTGGCGGATTATCGCGCCGAATTAGAGAGTGTGGTGGAAGAAGCCAAACGCGCATCGGGAGTTCAGTAAAGCAGGAACTGCTTTCTCCGTTCAACGAATTTGGCGGCGTCTGCTTGGGCGGCCGTCCAGATGTCGATGGCTTCCTTGCCTTGCTGCAGGCTGGTGACGGTGTCGTGATTGCCGATCAGGGTCTTGCACTTATCGAAATCGATTTTGCCGGGATACAGAGCTTGCAGGGCGCTGGCGATTTCGATGCCCAGGCGGGTGCTGTCAAAATTCTCCCGGTCGGTGATCACGAAGCGAACGCCTTCGATGGTTTGGCCCGCGAAGTTGGACGATGTGGGCTGAAACTTAGTGGGGTACGCGCGCACGCCGGGGATGAATTGCGAGTTTAAGGCGGCGGCTAGACCTTGGCTCTTGATCCAATCCGCGCCGACCTGCTCGAAGGGCGCATCGGTGCCCCGGCCTACCGAGTAGTTGGAGGCATATTCGATCATGGCCAAGCCTGGATAGAGCAGCGCGCCGTTAAGACTGCGGATATTGGGCGAGGGATTGATCCAATCGAGCGTGGTGGAATCGAACCAATCGCCGCGCAGCCAGTTTTTCATTTTGATCACGTGGAGGTCGGTCCCCCAGTGCTGTTCGGAATTGGCCATGTGGGCCAGTTCGCCGAAGGTCATGCCGTGGCGCAACGGAATGTCATAGCAGCCGACGAAGGATTCGAGATCCTTGTCGAGGATTGGGCCCTCGACGTGGGTGCCTGTAATGGGGTTGGGACGGTCGAGTATGTAGAATGGCTTCCTAGCCTTGCCGGCTTCTTCGACGGCGTAGAGCAATGTGCAGGAATACGTATAGAAGCGCGCACCGACGTCTTGAATATCGAAGACGACGGCGTCTAAATCCGCCATTTGCGCGGCGGTGAGACGACGTCGCTCGGGTTGATAGAGGCTGACGACGGGAATGCCGGTTTGCGGATCTTTGGCGTCGGCAACAATTTCGGAATCGAGCGTGCCGCTCAGGCCGTGTTCGGGCGAATAAAGCGTGGTGACATGAACACCGGCTTGAACCATGACGTCAACGTCGCGGCGGCCGGCGCGATCAAGCCCGGTTTGATTGGCGATCAAGCCAATACGCTTGTTCTTGAGCTCGCGGAATTCGGCCGTTTCCAGCACGTCGAGGCCGGTGAGAGTATCGGCATTGCGGGCGATTTCGCGATGAACGCCGGCGCCGGAAATTGTGTCGTTATAGCCGGTGATGGCGACGTCTTGCGGTATGTTCAAGCCGAAACTGTGAGCGATGGCCGTCGCCAGGCGGCCGCGCAGAGAGCTGAGCGAATTACCGCGCTTGAGATGAACGACGTTTGTGAGAAAAATCACGAACGAATGGCTGGTGGGATCGATCCAGAGAGACGTACCGGTGAAACCGGTGTGGCCGTAAGAGCCGATGGGGAACAGTTCGCCGCGGTTGCTCGAAAATGGCGAATCGATGTCCCACCCAAGGCCGCGCAGAACGGGTTGATCGGCAGGACTGCCCGGCTCGGTGAATTTGCGCACGGTTTCGGGGTTGAATAGATGCGTGTTGTTGAACGTGCCCATGCCGACCAGCATTTGGGCGTATTTGGCGAGATCGTCGGCGGTGGTGAAGACGCCCGCATGTCCGGCAACGCCGCCCATGTAACGGCTGGTTGGGTCGTGTACCACGCCGCGAAAGGGCATGCCGTTTTCTTCTTCGTATTCGGTAGGTGCGATGCGCGGGATGAGCGAGGCGGGCGGCAGGAATTCTGTGTCGTTCATGCCGAGCGGCGCGTAGATTTGATCGTGCGCGAAGTCGGCGAGCGATTGGCCGGAGAGGCGGCGCACGATTTCGCCCATCAGAAGAAAATTGATGTCGCTGTAAATGAACTTGGCGCCGGGAGGCGCGATGGGTTTCGCGGTGAGGGCTTTCTGGATGCCGGTATCGTAGCCGCTCCACTTGGGGACGAGATCGACATCGGGCGGCATGCCGGAAAAATGGGTCATGAGCAAGCGAATGGTGATATCGCTTTTGCCGCCTTGAAATTCCGGCAGGTATTTGACAACGGGATCGTCAATGCGCAGCTTGCCTTGTTCGAAGAGACGCATGACGGAGGGTGTGGTGGCGATGACTTTGGTGAGCGAGGCGGCGTCGAAGATAGTATCGACGGCCATGGGCTCGTGCTCGGGCAGCCAGGCTTTGTTGCCGTAAGCCTTGCGATACACGATTTCGCCGTTGCGCCCGATGAGGAGCACGGCGCCCGGGATGAGATGGCTTTGCACCGCTTCGTCGATGAGCGGGTCGACAACCAGGTCTTCGGCGCGTTCGGACAAGGCTAGAGTGGGCAACAAAACGGCCAGGAAGCTGCCGGTGAACAGCGATAGGAGCGGATGTCTCATGGTCAAGAAAATTATGTGAGCTTGCGGGCGATCTGTTCGAGCAAGTGCGCGAGGTCGAGGTCTTTTTGGGTGATGCCGCCGGAATCGTGGGTGGAGAGGTCGATGCGCACGCGGTTGTAGACGTTGAACCATTCTGGGTGGTGGTTCATTTTTTCGATGCCGATTGCGGCGGTGGCGATGAAGCCGAAGGCGTGGGCGAAATCGGGAAACTGGTATTCGCGATGGAGTTTGGCGTCTTCGACGGTCCAACCGGGAAGTTTGGGGAGAGCTTGTTTGATTTCGTCGTCGGTGAGTTTGCGGGCTGCCATGGAGCCATTCTGGCAGATTGGAAATGGCTGCGCTGGGTCGGCGAAGCGGGGGTTTTTTTCGCTTATTAAATATAAGGGGGGCGCGGACGAAAAAAAGTCCCCCGGCATGGCGACCGGGAGGACGGGTTTGTTCGTTGTCGGAAAATGAGCGTGACGGGGCCCGTTCGGCGACGGCGCGATTTGTGAAGTGAGCATGAAGCTAGAATCCTTTGGAAAAAATTGGGTTGAACAGGTGAAAACTGTACGAACCTGACCGAAACTACCATTGGCGGGTGTGCGGCTTGCAGCGGAATGAGTGGGCTGAAAACAGCCAAGTCATTGCGGATGAGATAGTTACAAGTATTTTAGAAAATTTTCAAAACTTGTGACCGGATTTCAGGCGACGCGGACGGCGTCAGGAAGGAAGAGTTCCTCGATGTTTTGGACGTCGAACAGGCGCACGGAAAGATCTTCCAGCTCGACGGTGGAAAGGTTGGCGAGGCTCTCTTCGACCCAGGTTGGCATTCCGCCAAAACGTTTATGGATCAAGCGCCGAATGATGGCGAGCTCACCTTGCTGCGCGCCTTGTTGCACGCCTTGTTCGAGGCCTTTTTGCAGCCCTTCGCGAAACGTAGGTCCGAGCACATCGTGGTCCATGATGTCATCAAGAATCGGCATATGTTTAATCTTCGCGCGAACGGCCTCTCCCAACTTCCGCAAGCCCGCGAGAATTATGAGCTTTTTGAAGGCATCGTCGCGCCGTTCACCTTCCAGTGTGGCGATTCGCGCCAGGATGCGGCGGATGGTTTCGCGACGGTCGCGATGACTGGCCAGGATCGCCATGATGTTGTCGCTGTTGAAAGGACCATTCAGCAGCGATTCTTCATCAAGCGTGCGAATGTCGATTACGTTATACCGGCAGAGGAAGTTGGGGCCGGCGAGTTCCGACGGCATGCGCAGAGGCTCGTTACCGAAATAGAGAACGTACTGACGGGGGAAATATTCATACCGGCGGTAAATACGGAGGGCGTATTCAGCCATGCGCAGCGGCAGTTTAATATCGTTGGCGCTTTGCAACTCGACGGCCGCCAGGTCATGGTCATGGACTGTGACGCCGAGTAAGTCGACGCGCGTTTGCAGGACTTCGGGGAATTCCACGTTGACCCAATGATCAATGCGCGCGCCAATGATCTTTTCGACGATGGTGGCCTGAGGACCCTGCAACAAGGCCTTCAGAACGGTGTCGTACTCGTGCATCCCTTATTACTGTGGCACCGGGGGGGGAGAAGCCGGATTTCGCATCTTTCCTAAACTCGAACCGATAGGGTTCTAGCGGAATCTTGGTTTGAATTTCGGTAGTCTTCACCTCTATGATGAGGTC
>Ga0302319_10001881_pt1 | contig 46403 bp, 47 predicted proteins | sample Bog_T0_2_FD_203319 | JGI IMG/M metagenome (GOLD analysis project Ga0302319, IMG submission 203319) | Peat permafrost microbial communities from Stordalen Mire near Abisko, Sweden - Bog_T0_2 | ecosystem: Environmental > Terrestrial > Soil > Wetlands > Peat | place: Sweden: Abisko, Stordalen Mire...
TCCCAGTCGTGCAGCTCGTGCTACCGATCGATGGCCCGTAGCTATGGCTCGAGCTCAAGACGTTGGGTCGAATGCGATCCGGCTCTCAGGATCCTCCGACCGCCGCGCGCGGCGTTACGATCGTGACAGCCACTCAAGCGAATCGGAGACGACCACGGCAAGCAGACTGCAACGCAGCATCGGTGACGGTGACCCGCGGGTCGCGCGCGCGGCGTTCACGCTGCGTGAGGCGGCGACATACCTCAACGTGCCGAACTCCACGCTGCACCACTGGGCCCGGCCGGCCGACGGCGCGACGCCGATCATCACTTGCTTCCCGCGCCGTGGCCGCGAGGCGACGGTCCCGTTCATCGGCTTCGCCGAGGCCTACGTCCTGTCCGCTTTCCGCCGAGCCGGGGTGCCGATGCAGCGCATCCGCCCAGCGGTCAACGCGCTGTCCTCCGGGATCGGCGTCGAGTATGCGCTGGCTTCCAAGCGGCTCTATACCGATGGCGCGGAGGTGCTCTACGACTTCGCGACGAGCGAGGGCGATGAGGAGCTTGGCGGCCTGACCGTGGTGCGCACCGGGCAGAGGCAGTTCGCCGAGGTTGTCCGCGACTACCTCAAGCGGATCACCTACGGCGGTGATGGCTGGGCCAGTCGTGTCCGGCTGCCGACGTACGCGCACGCTGAGGTTGTCGTTGACCCGTTCCGCGCGTTTGGAATGCCGCTCGTCGTTCATGGTGGCGCGCGCGTGGAGGATCTCGTTGATCGCTTCGTGGCCGGCGACACGCTTGCGGACATCGCTGAGGACTTCGGGGTGCCCGAAGCCGAGGTCGAGGACGTAGTCCGTGTCGCCGCCCGCGCCGCTGCCTGACCGCGGCGGCGGTCGGGAGCAGCGGTCGCGGCGCCGCACGGAGCCGATCGAGTTCTTCGTCGATCGCAGTCTCGGCCGCAAGCACCTCGCCGACGCGCTCCGCGAGCTCGGCTACACGGCTCACACGATGGCATCCGTGTACGGCGAGCGTGCGGCACAAGAGCTCCAGGACGAACAGTGGCTCACCGACGTCGGCAAGCATGGCTGGGTCGTCCTGATGAAGGACGACGCGATCCGCCGCAGACCGGCCGAGCGCGACGCTCTCTCGGCGGCCGGGGTGCGCGCTTTCTGCCTTACGAACGCGCAGCTCCGTGCTCCCGAGCAGACGGCGCGCTTTGTCGAGAACATCCACCGCATCGTCCGCCGGGCGTCCCAGCCCGGCCCGTACATCTACGGCGTCTACGACGGCAACATTCGCCGGCTATGGTCGTAGCCGGGGGCGGTGCTGTCTACTGCGCGGCGTTTGCGCCCGCCTGCTTGGTCACCTGAAATGCCCGGTTGACGAGGTCCACGTCTTCCGGGCGGGCCTTCGCGTGCATATAGCGCTCGGTCGTCGTGATCCGCGAATGCCCGAGGAACGCCTGCACGAAGTGGGCGTCGGCGTGGCGTGCGACAAGGCTGCCCGCGGCATGACGGAGCGCGTGGAAGCGAAGCGGCCGGAGTCCGGCTGCCAGCTGTGCGCGCTTGAAGCGCCGCCGTACCGCCGAGGCGTCCAGGCGCCGGCCGAGGCGCGAGCAGAAGACGTAGTCGTTGCGCTGCGTGTAGTCCTCGCGCGCGAGCAGCCGCTGGAAAGCTTCGGCCGCCGGGTCGGCTAGTGGGAGAAAGCGCGCCTGCCAGCTCTTGGTCGGGCCCTCGACTCCGGCTGAGACGGCGCGCTGGACGACGAGGCGGCGCAGGTCGAGGTCGACGTCTTCCCAGCGCAGCGCGAGCAGCTCGCCGAGGCGCAGTCCGGTGAATGCGGCGATTCGAAACAGTTCGCCGTCCTGCGCGTCCTCGCGCGCCCGCCACTCGATCTCGTCGGCTTCGAGGTCTGGCGGCTGCGGGCCGCGGTGCGCGCCTGACGCCGCGGCGCTCGCCAGCTGCTCAACCTCCTCGGGCTCGTAGAAGTCGAGCACCGTCGGCGGGGGCTCGCGGCGCTTGGTCGTCGCGGTCGCCGGATTCGCCGGCAGACCGAACGTGGCCTCCCGGCGCCCGTAGTTGAAGATCGCCAAGACCGTCTGGCGGTAGCGGTTGACGGTCCGCGGCGAGGCGCCGCTGTCCTGTACCGCGTCGAGCAGCTCCGCTACCTGTCGCGTCGTGATCCGTGCCGCCGCCAGATCGCCGAGCTTCGCCATCACGAAACCCCGGCTCACGCCCTCGCCGCGCCGGTGCGGTCGCCCGGGCTCACCGAGCATGTAGCGATAGTCCTCGAGCGTTGAGGGCTTCGCTCCGAACTCGCGCTCCAGATGCGTAAGCCACGCCGCGGCCAGCTCGCGGAACGTGACGCCTCGCTCCCTGCGTTCGCGCTCGCCGTGCTCGATCTTTCGCTCGTGGGCGTCGTGCTCGGCGACGGCCTGCGCCATCCGCACAACCGCACGCTTCTCGTCGAGGAAGCCCTCGGGCGGCCGCCCACGGCGCGCCCGCCACGCGCCGCTCGCATCGCGCTCGAGCCACGCCGGGCCGAGGCGCCGCTTGACCTGAACGCCCGCGCGTCGCCACTTCGCCTCGAACACAGGCCCGTCGCCGCGCTCGACAACGACCAGCGTTCCGCTCGCCCCAAGCTCCCCAGAATCGGTCACGATCGGAGAGAGTACCACTTGAGTACCACACTTCCACGAGTACCACGTTGAGTACCAACCTACCCTGAATAGCCCGGTTTTACTGGCCTTTTGCCATCGCAAACGCTCCCAAAATGCGTGTACCAGCAGGCAGCCTCCGGCCTGTCACGCCGGAGGTCGCGGGTTCGAGTCCCGTCGCTCCCGTAGGTTGAGGTGCTTGGCATTCCGCCGGTTTCGCGTGGTGAACCGCTCGCCTCGCGCGGCAGTACATCAGGTCGTGAGAGCGACGGCCGCGGGGTCGAGGTTACCCGCAGCGCCAGCGGCTGTCCGTCGGGGGTTAGGCGCGGGATAAGCGGGCGCACCGTCGCCCAGTCGACGCGAGGAGTAACGTGAAACCCGAGGGCATCCCTCGTGACGTCGGCCGCAATGTCGGCAGCACGATCTGACTTCCGCGGACTGGCGAACTTCGCAGCGGAGGATGCAGTGCCCGGATCGTCGAACTCGGCCGAACGGCTGATCGGAGGCACTGAAGGTCAACCCTTCGAGAGGCGCGCCAAGGGCGTCGACGACATCGTGTCTCGCTTCCGCGATCTTTGGCAGGGAAACGACTCCTTCGTTCACTTCGCCGTGCAAGGCGTGATCGAAGTCAACGGTAGCGACGCCACAGCCCAGTGCGTGTGCCACGAACAAGCGCGAGGGCCGGAAGGGAGGTACTACAGAACTCACGGCATATGGGCTGATCGCCTACAGCGCTCGACCAACGGCTGGGTTTTCACAAGCCGGACCTACCGCTACTTGTGGCTCGACATGTCCCCGTTTACTGGAGACACGTTCTCGTTCGGTGAGCGCGGAAATGTTCTGTCGGCGGTGTAACGCCGCGACGGAGAAGACACCAGGAGGGAAGCGATAACTAAAGCTAGTCACGCGGGCGTAATCCACGAGCCCACACCGCCGGATGAGGCTGTCCGCTAACTCACGAAAGGAACACCACATGTCAAACGCAGCCAACGCCGCACTCGCGATCCCCTGGAGAGACCTCTGGAACGGCGATCTCACGATCACAGACCAGATCATCGCCGAGGACTTCGTCGCCCATGCCGCACCACTGACGGGATTGGGCGGCTCCGAGATCCGCGGCCGTGAGGCCCTCAATGAGTGGGTCACAGGCATCAACACCATCCTCCCGGACCTGGACTTCGACATCGAGGTCGGGCCGATCACCGACAGCGAGTACATGGTCGTGCGCTGGAAGGCGCACGGAACCTACGCTGGTGGCTTCCCCGGCACGCCGCCCGAGGCCACTGGCAAGTCCGTCACATTCACCGGCACCGATATCCTGCGAGTCGCCGACGGCAAACTCGCCGAGTATTGGGCCAACGCCGACAGCCTTCTCTTTTTCCAGCAGCTAGGCGTCAGCGAGGTCCCTCGGAACGCGACCCCAGTTGCAGCCTGACGTTGCCAGCGGTGTGACGGGAAGCCCTCCTGAGGAGAAGCAGCAGCTCGCTTTGGTTAGGGTAGCGTCGTCATGGATCTTGATGGTGCTTCATCTGCGCTGGTCGAGACCTGGGAGCGGATGGTTTCGGTCGTCCCTGGGGGCTGGTCTCGATCGGCGGACGGCGTGGTGGCGGCGGTGACGGGCGTCCCGTTGCCGACGCTGAACGGTGTTTGGGTCGGATCGGTGCAGGCCGACCCACGTGTCGTAGCCGATCTGCTCGATCGCGTCAATGCCACCGGGCTGCCGTACTGCCTCCAGGCGCGGCCGGACGCAGCACATCTACTCACCGACCTGGTCGCAATGCGCGGGATGGCCGTTGCCGACGACATACCGCTCATGGTCATCGACGAACCGGACGCGCTGAGACCGCTGCCTGCGACCGAAGGGCTGGCTATACGCGTGCTAGCTGCGGCCGAAGCCGACCAGCACGCGCGGGTTGCCGCCGCCGGCTTTGAGGCGCCGGTCGAACCCTTCCTTCAGCTGATGACACCCGAGGTTCTCGACCTACCTGGACTTCGCTGCTACGTCGGCGACCTTGACGACGAGCCGGCTACTACCGGTCTCGGTGTGACGATCGGGTCCTACGTCGCGCTCTTCAACATCGCGACACCTCCCTCCCATCGCAGACGCGGGCTCGCGGCCGCGCTAACGGCGCGAGCTGTCAAAGACGGCTTCGAGAGCGGCGCAACGTGGTCGTGGTTGCAGTCCAGCGAAGCCGGCTACACGCTGTACGAGCGCCTCGGGTTTCGCACGGTCGCCCGCTGGCCCTGCTGGCTACACCCGGCCACGAACCCGTAATCGAATCGATCTTCACGACGATCGCGCGTGAGGTGCCGGCGGTCGAGGCGGACCTGTGCCTTTGGCCTTTGTTCGTCGTTGGGAAGTAGGGACAATCAGTGAATGGAGCTACGGCCGTCGTATCCGATCGGCACATCGCGACTGAGGTTGCGGCCACTGGGTTTCGAGGACACCGAGGAGTTGCTGGCGTACCGCGGTCGCGCCGACGTTTGCCGCTACCTGCCGTTTGAGCCGATGGACGAGGAGGTTTTGGCGGGCCGGCTGGCAGGCAATCTAGGCCGGGGGGAAATCACCGCTGAAGGTCAGTCGCTGACGCTCGGTGCGGAGCTTGCCGCGAGCGGACGACTGGTGGGGGACGTGACGTTGTTCTTTCACTCGGCCCGCCACGCCAGCGGGGAGATCGGTTATGCCTTCCACCCCGACATTGCGGGGCAGGGGTACGCAACTGAGGCCTGCACGGCGGTGCTGAATCTTGCCTTCGACGAGTTCGAGGGTTTGGGTCTGCACCGGGTTGTAGCGCGTATGGACGCCCGCAACAGCGCCTCAGCGCGGTTGGCATCTCGCCTGGGCATGCGCCGGGAAGCGCACCATCGCGCCAGCGAGATGTTCAAAGGCGAGTGGGCAGACGTGGTCGTCTACGCGCTACTGGATCACGAGTGGCACCCCCGCTGAGTGAGTGGCGTCCGATCAGCCTTTGCGACGCCCACTGCCTCGCTACCGCCGAGCGGACCGGCTCGACCGTCGGCTCGTTCGACCAACGGCTCATCCGGGCCGCCAACAGCGAGCCGGAATCACGATCGTCGTCTCACCCGAGCAGGCGTCCGCCTGAGGCCGCGCGACCGTGCGTCCTCGCCACGGGCTCATGCAGCGCTCTCGGTCCAAACAGCCCGCGAACCGACCGCCACGGAAGCCGCTTAGATCTCGATCCTCTCGACGGCGCGCTGGGCCGGCCCGTTAACGACGTTGCCCTCGGCGTCGAAGCGCGAACCGTGGCAGGGGCAGTCCCACGTTGCGAGCGTGGCATTCCACTGCACCGAGCAGCCGAGGTGAGGGCTTCGAGAAGGCGCACATTGTCGGCAACTCACTGGGCGGCCTCGTCGCGTTGCAGTTGGCCGCGCGTGGTCGCGCAGCGTCGGTCGTGGCGCTCGCCCCAGCCGGCGGCTGGGCTGAGGGTGACGAGGCGTTCAAGGAGTTGCTCAGATTTCAGTTGAAGCTACACAAGCAAGCGAAGGCGGGAGCGCCGTACGCCGACGCGATCGTGGCCGCCGTCGAGGGTCGACGCCGAGCCACGCGACTGATCACCACAAACTTCGAACACATTCCGGCCGACCTGCTCGCCCATCAGATCTGCGGCGTCGCGCGCTGCGACGCGACCCCTCTGATCAAGTACGCGACCCGTGAGCGCTACACGCTCGAAGCGGCAGGATCGCGTGCCCGGTACGAATTGTGTGGGGTACGGCTGACCAGCTCCTGGCGTGGCCGTCTGCCGCCGCGCGCTTCCGCGACGACTGGCTACCGCAGGCTGAGTGGGTGGAGCTCGAGGGCATCGGCCACTGCCCTCAGCTCGACATCCCGCTGGTGACGGCGCAGCTGATCCTCGGCGTCACCTCTCACTGACGGGAACGTGCCGCTCGCTGTCGCCTCGCGCGAGAAGGGAGCGGGAGAAGGGGCCGTCGAACTCGCAGCCGGCCTAGTCGCTTCGGGGCAGGCCGATCTCGGCGAGGCGTGCGGCGATGAGTTTCCTCACGAGCGCCTTCGGTAGGGGCCGGTCGACGGGGAAGTGAAGCGAGCTCTTGGTCATCGTGTAGCCAGCAAGCTGATCGGCAAGCCGTGGCAGCACCGAGCCACTGAACGGTAGGTAGCTGAGGTGATTCTTGAACGCCGCAAAGCCCCCGATCGTCTTGCCGTGTACGCGGAAAGCGGGAAGGCGGTAGAAGATCACCTGCTCGGCCTCCGGCACGATCTCAAGGACCGTCCGGCGCAGCGTCTCAAGCGTGCGGCGCTTGGGCTCCTCGACAGCCCGCAGGTACTCGTCGACCTCTACAGCAGACACCGGCACAGTCTAGAAGGGCGCACACGGACCGCAACGCGGCCGGACGCAATCCCTCTACCGGGCATCGAGCGAGCGGCGCTGCTCCTTTGCCCCGGGGTTGCGGCACTGTGGTGGCCGAACAACCCGGCGGGTCTATCGTCCGGCCCATTCACCGAGGCCCGTGTGGTCCTTTGGCATGAGCGGCGTGTCGGCGCGAGCCTTGATCTCCTGTACCGCCCAGGAGTTGCCGTCCGGGTCACGGAAGCCAAAGAACGTGCCGCCGTCGCCTTCGGCCATGACCATCAGATCGCTGACGTCGACTCCTCGATCCAAGAGCGCTTCGCGCGCCGCGACAGCGTTGGAGACCACGAGCTGGAGGCCTTTCATCGAACCCGGCGCCATGTCGTTCTGCGACGGCAGATCCCCGAACACGATCGAGCAGCCGGAGCCCGGCGGGGTCAGCTGGGCGACGTGCATGTGCTCGCTGCGCGTTTCATGGTCCAAGCGGAAGCCCATCTGGTCCCGGTAGAAGGCAATCGAGCGCGTGATGTCGCTCACAGGAACAACGACGACCTCAGGCGTCCAGTCCATCGAGCACTCCTCTCTGTCGGGTAGGCGATCTGACACGAGCGCGAGCGCAGCACTCACGCGCTGAGCGCTTCACGAGCCAGCTTCGCGAATTCCGGATCAGCGGGCCGCTCAGACGCCACCTTCCGGTCCAGAAGTCGGCGTTCAATCCGTCCGCGCGAGCTCGGGTGCCTGCTCGATCGCACGGCTCACTCTGCGCACGACGCCGATGCGGTCGTGAGCCGGATCAACCCGGGATAGGTGGCCCCCGGGCTCACGTGAACCGCCGTCCCGTTGGTCCCGGAAACGAGCCGGACATTCGCCCGCTCGAACCGGCGTCCGCTGACAAGCATCGTGTTGGCGTCGTTTGGCACCTCCTTGACGAAGCCCCTCGATGTCCTGCACGGCGTGATCTGGTGCCGCGAGCCCAGCCGCTCGCGAAGCACCGCGGCGACCTCCTCGACGGTTACGCCGGACCGCGGGATCATGACTGTTGGCACAGGCACTCCTATCAAACGAGACACCAAGCAGGCTCCATCATCCTCTGCCGAAGCAATGCGCGGCGCACGCGAGGGCGCTCACGGTCGGTCACCCAAGGGGCACGCGGTAGAGCCTCAGTGGTGATTCGAGGACGAACAGGAAGCCGTCGAGGATGACGGGGGTCGGTTGGCCATAGGCGCCCGGGATGCGTACGGCGGTGTATGCGTGCGCTGTGTCGGGGTCGATTCGAACGACGTTCTGGTCTTGCACGGTCCAGATCCCGTTCGCGCCGCCGACGTACTTCGGCTGGCCGTAGCCGAACTCGCCCTCCGAGAGCGAAAACGCCGAGGGTAGGTGCCGGGCGAGCCGTTGACCGTCGAAACGCAGGAGTGTCTGATGGCGTGGGTAGTTGTTGAGGTCGAGCCACACGGAGTGCCCGGAGGCGACCATCCAGATCGCGCCCTGCGAGACCGGCCAGACGGAGACTGGCCGTGACATGCCTGGCGCGAGGTGGTAGAGCCCGTGCCCGGAGCTGTTGGTTGCCGGTGCAAGCCAGAAGCCGTCGGCGTTGGCGGCGATCAGTGGCCGGTCGATGCTCGGCATCCTCACTGTCTGCAGCACCGTGCCGGTTGTGGCGGAGACACGCAGGAGTTCGCTCCCGTGGGTGGTCAGGTTGTCGTAGATCCACACGTAGCCGTCGCCGTAGATCCACTCTGCGTCGGTGTCCGACAGCTCCGTGTAGGTCATCACGATCGGCCCGAGAACGTAGCCGTGTGGCGTCACGTGTGCGATGCGGACGTTTCCGCCGTCGGCGTTGCCGTTGATGAACGAGTTGACGACGAGCGCGTGGACGCCGTAGAGGCGCGGGTCGTCACAATTGCGGCTGCGCTGCTCGCTCAGCGCGAGCGTCGCAGGGTCAACGACCACCGAGTCGCAGCGGCCCGCACCCATTGCGTCGCTCGCCGAGGTGAATAGCGAGGCGTTGCGACCGCCGGACAGGACCAGCTTCCCGTCGACCGCCGCAATCGCCTCGTAGGTCGGGCCGCGAGGCAGGGCGACAGATACAACCACCCGCTTTGCCGAGCTCGCTACGGGATCGGCGCCCGAGCTTCGCACGCCCGCCCCGATGAGGATTCCCACAGCAGCCACGAAGGCCAGCGCGCGCACTCCATAATCATGGCCGCCCAAACGGCTCGCCACAAGCGTCCGTCAAAGAGTGTCGTCGCCGCGGGGCTGCACGGTCACGTCCAAGTTGTGACTCTGACGATGGCCGCGATGCTCGTGGTGGTGCTCGCGTTTGTGATCTACGGGCTGCCGGCGCTTCGGGGCGCAACGCGCGCGGACGCGTGGCTCCGCAGGTCAATCAGCCCGGATGACCAACGTCCTCGGCTTACACCCGGCGCGGGCGCCGATCAGCGCTTGGCGGCGGGCAGCGCCAGTGCTCCGGCCGCGTAATAGGCGCGGGCGCGGGCGTCGAAGTAGCCGCCGTCGTCGGCATGGCCGTCGCCCGACGCGTCGCCGGCGTCGGTGTCCTGCGCTTGGCCGCCGCCGAACAGCAGCGCCGCGCCGCCGACGTTCACGAACGCTCGCAGATGTGGGCCGCTTGCGCTCCCAAGCAGCCACTGCACCTTGTTGTCCTTGTAGTGGTAAGGGGTGTTGTCAACGATCGGGGAGACCGTGTTGCCGAGCGGAATCTGCCACATGACGATCGGGAGCGGGATGCGCGCGTGGTAGTCCCGCAGGAAACGCATGTCGTGGTTGAAATCGACGGGCGCCCACCACGCGCCCGGCCCATCGCCGTTGACAACCTCCGCGTAGCCCGCGTCGCGATCTGTCAGTTCCGTGAACGTCACGTCGAAGGACGCGTGCAGCGAGCGGTAGAACGCGACAGCCGCCGTGGCCATCCGGTCGACCTCGCTGGAGGAGGGGTGACTGAGGTGGATGTCCTTGCCGGTGCCCCAGATCGAGATCGGGTAGCCAACAATGACCCGGGGGGCGAGGCGGTCGCGCAGCACGAGCACTGCCTGCGCAAAGCCGGCGGCCGTGTTCGGCAGGCCGCGCAGCGCCCCGATCCCGGTGGACGCCACCGCCGCGGGCACGGTTGACGCATCGCCGTGGCCGGAGTGCTGCTCGATGTATCCGAACAGGTCGGGCTCCATCTGCAGGACGACCGGTCCCTTAGCCACGGCGGCGCGCCTGTAGAACAGCTCGAGCGTGAGGTAGTAGCTGCGCATCGTCGCGACATTGGCCAGGTTGTCGAGGTCGGCGGTCGCCTCGTCGGCAATGCCGGCGCCGGGCTGCGACTGGCGGATCTCGTAATAGGAGAAGACGGGGATGATGCGCTGCGCCTCGGACTCCGCGATGTAGAGGCTGACGAACGAGCCATTGGGGTTCCAGTGCGTCCAGTCTTGGCCCGTGTTGACGCCTCCCGCCAGGTACTGGTAGCGAAAGCCGAACGGGGCGACGGCCGCGAGGCCGGCGGCACCGCCAGGAGCGCTGGTGAGGCCGAGTTCGAGATGGCGATACGGCCACGGGATCGACGCGCCGCCCGCTGTCGCGCGGCCACTACCCTCGGCAGCACCCGCTCCGATCAAGAAACAAGCGACGGCAGAGAGTCCAACCATCCGTGCGCGACGCCGCCAGACGGACTCCACGAACTCTGTATCGGCGCCCCACAGCCGATTGCTTAACCGGCCCTCGGCGACTTGACCGTCAGATGCCGCGCGCGGGCAAATCGGTGCGGAGAGGCGCAGCGCGCGCGATGGAGCTGCGCGGCGTTGCGGCGGGACGCGATCCGCGGCACTGAGCGATCGGCGCGACGGCTCGCTCAGGCGGTTCGCGCCGAGCTGGTGGCTCACGGATCGATCCTGAGAAGGCGGCGGGCGTCGGCTCGAGGAGGTCTTCGTCCCGGGGCGCCGTGCCAGCGTGACCGGGCTGCTTGCCGGCAGGCGCCCAGTCTCGCGCTCCAGGGCCGGCGACCCAAAGAGCGACCACCGCCAGGATGATTCAATGCGCAACCGACGCAGGTCGGTCATCGCCATCACCCTCGATCTATTGGGAGCACGTTCATGAGCATCACGACCCCAGCCTCGGTCCCGGCCACCGGAAACTGGCGAATCGACGCCACCCACTCGACGGTGACCTTCACGGTGACCCACAACGTGGTGGCGACTTTTCGGGCGGGTTTTCACGGGATTAGCGGCAGCCTCCAGGACGGCGTGTTGTCGGGATCCGTCGCGGTCGAGAACCTCGATATGGGCGGCCCGGAGGTCTTCAAGGAGCACTTGCTCGGTGAGGGCTTCTTCGACGCTGCCTCGCACCCGACGCTCGACTTCCGCTCGCAGGACATCCACACGCATGGCGACGGCAATGTCCACGCGAGCGGCGAGCTGACAATCAAGGGCACCACCTTGCCGATCGCCGTCGAGGGCAGCGTCCGTGGCCCGCTGGAGGTCACGCTGGCAGACGGCAGCACCGCGGAGCGGCTCGGAATCACCCTGACCACCACCGTGGATCGCCGTGACTACGGGCTCAACGTAGCCGCGGGCACCGATTGGCATGTCACCATCGATGTCGCGCTCGAACTCGGCAGGAGCTAAGTCATCTGAACGGCACTCACCGCGACCCGTCGCCCGCGTTGTCAGCACACGATTCCTGCGAGGCGATCTCACAGCTGCTTGCTCGTGCGACGGGAAATTTGAGGTCTCGCGCTCGGTGGTGGGTTCAGGCTCGCACGGTAGAGTCGGGCACCGGGCGGGCCGCGGCGAAAGCGCCGTTCGATGGACGGCGACCCGCCTCGCGAGGGATCACAGCTGCCGACGAGGAGGAGAAGATAATGATCATCCTGCACGCGAGCGCACCCATCAAACCCGAGGCGCGTGAGCGCTGGCTCGAGCTTCTGGATGCGGTCACGCCCCCATCGCGCGCCGAAGACGCCTGCCACAGCTACGTCCTCTACGAGGCCATCGAGACACCGAATACGTTCATATTCGTCGAGGAATGGGCGAGCCTTGATGGTCTCTACGCTCATTTCCACACGCCGCACTTCACCGAGTTCTTCGCCGCGCTCGGCGAGGTGCTCGCCGGCCCGCCAACGGGCTCTGTGTCCGAGGTCTCCTCGACGCAAACGCTCGATGACGCATTCGCGGCTGCCGGCATCGGCGGCTAATTTGCCGCACGGCCGGTCGATCAGGCGCGACGAGAATCCGAAGCGGCCACGCGGATGCGGCCTCCCTTTGGCGGGCGCTGGTCGCTGCGACGGTGTTACGGCGCTACCCGGTACAGGAGCGTCGCCTGGGTCAAGCCGTCGACCAGGAAGTAGAACGCTCCGGCGGTGAACATCTGGGAGTTGCCACCGTAGGGGAGGCTTCCAGCGCCTGGCTCGGGGTCGCACGGGCTGCCGGGAAGGCGGATCGTTGTGACGATCGTCTGGCGGCCGGTCAGAGGGTCGATCGTGACGATCTGCTGGTCTGTGCACGTGAATGACCTCCCGTGCCCGAATTGAGGGCTGGCGATCGTCCATAGCGCAGCCGAGTCCGGCTGTAGTGCAGGCGTCAGCACCTCGAGGTCGTCGGCGCTCGCGAGGCGGTGGGCGCCGGCGGACCGGCCGTCGTAGCGCCAGATCTCCTGTCGCACGGTCGAGGCGGGCAGTGTCGTTGAGGCGATGTCCTCCCAGACAGAGTGTCCCGAGGCCACAATCCAAAACGCGGCGTAACCGCCGCGATGAACCAGACGCGGCGCGTGTGCCCCGGCCGCCAGGAAGTACGTCGGGGCCAGGCCCGTGCCGCTTTCGGGCGAGGCCGCGATCCACAGTCCATCGGAATCCGCGGCCAGCAGCGGTCGGTACAGGCGCGGCATCGATGCTGTCTGCACGACGCGGCCGGTCGTCGTCGAAACGGCTAGAACCTCTGCCCGCGGCGGTCCCGTCGTGCCGTGGAGTGCCGCTACGTCGTAGAGCCACAACCGTCCAGGACCGTAGGTCCACTCGAGCTTCGTGTCGGACGCCTCATTGAACGTCATCACGACGGGTCCATACGAGACGCTGCCCGGGGTCGTGCTCGGGCGCGCGATCCGGACTGCTGAGTCGTTCGAATCGGCGACCGGCAGCTGGACCGCTACGACCGGCTCGGCCGCGACCGGCGGACGGTCGCAGTTGCCGCTTGGGAGCGGCGATTCGACGCCCAGGTCCCGGTCCACGACGAGCCAGTCACAGGCCTGTCCCGAAGCCTCTTCCCCGGATAGCAGCACCCGGTTTCCCAGGAGCTGGACGCTGTAGAAGCCAACGCCGGACGGCAGCGAGAGCATCGACACGGTAGGCCGCGAGGTCGCCGCGGCGGCCGCTCCGGCCGTCAGCGCCAGCAGCACGACCACCCTGACCACGACGCTCCGCACCAGCGGATCATGCGCCGACAAGCGACGCTTGGCAAGGAAACGCCGCGCCGGGGCGCCTCCGCGTGACGCTGCCCGTCTCGCGCGACCCTTGCCGGCGCCGGGATCAGGCGGCGGCAGTCGCGCGAGATCGCCTGTGGCCGGGTCTGGGGGAACGTCGTATCGTCCCGCGGATGGCAGGGAGGACGCGCATTGCATGGGTTGCCGCCGGCGTCCTGCTGGCGTTTGTGGCGGTGGTTGCGAGCGCGGCGCAGCCGCGCACGGTCACCGTGACGACGCTGCTGCGCGTGGCGTTCACGTCGCCGTCGCGCGGCGTGGGCCTATTCGTGCGATCGACGATCCCGGAGCAGGGCACCGGGAACGGGCGCTGCGAGTACTTCACGCGCGCGACAGGCGACGGCGGTGCCAGCTTCGGCGTTGCTGGCGCTACGATCGCGACCACCAGCTGCGCCTCGGGCTACCTCGTCGCCGGGTTAGCCGCCGACGGCGTGGGCGATGTGTTCGCGTACGGTCCGGGGCTGTTCGTCAGTCACGACGGCGGCGCCAGCTGGCGCTCGCAGAAGATGCCGGGAACGCTGCTCGCGCTGGACGCGGTCGGGCGATCGGTGTGGGCGCTCAGCGATTCGGGTTCCGCGCCAACGAGCCGCGCGCCAACCTGCCGGCTGACGCTGACCGTGTCTACGGACGGAGGCAGGACCTGGGTGCAGGCCCCGCGGCAGCCGCCCGAGCGCTCCTTCTCGCCGGAGTTCTCCGGCCCCTCCACGTGGCTGTGGCGCGAGGACGCCGAGCGCGCGGTCGTGATCGTGCCGCCACGCGTCCTATCCCACACCGCGAACACGGTGACGCTTGAGCAGACGCGCGACGGTGGGGCCCACTGGAGCAGCACGTCCGCTCCCTGCCCGGCCGGTCCGCTGTCGGTCGAGTTCTCGATCGCCCCGGACGGCGCGCGCTGGCTCGCCTGCGCCGGCGAACCCGGAGCCGGCGAGCAGACCAAGAGCCTCGCTCGCTCGCTCGACGGCGGCAAAACCTGGCTCGCCGGCGCCCCGCCCTGTCCGATCGGAACGGCCTGTCACCACGGCATGCCGCTGGGCGGCTACCTCGGCGGGCTTGCAGCCCTCTCACCGACCACGGCGTTCTACGTCGGCGGGCGCAGCTCGCTCACCTACACGCACGACGGCGGTCGCAGCTGGCATGTCGAACCCGATTTCTCGGGGGACGCCTCGGGAACCTCCGAGGTCACGTTCGTCAACCGCAGCGACGGCTGGGTGCTCGACGAGGGCTACGGCGGGCACGCCGTGCTCTGGCGCACGCGCGACGGCGGCACACGCTGGAGCCGGCTCAAGGCCGCGTAGGCGCCCGCCCCGAACAATCCGGCGTCGACCGCATCCGCTCGCCGGATCGCCTCAAAACCCGATCGGCGCCACATTGACGAGCTACGCGACGAGGAACGGCGAGCTTCCAGCTGCTGCCAATGTCGCGTGCCCCGCTGATGCTCCGCTTCTTGGCGCCTCGCAGCGCCTCGCCGGCTGCGTCGCCGTCGCTCGGTGCCTGTGACCGCCAGGGTGCCTCAGTGGGTGCCCCAGACCTCGCAGAGGCGCACGAGCGTCGCGGCGGCCGCCGCCATGTCCTGGAGGGAGGCCCACTCGCGGACGGAGTGATACTCGTGGCCGCCGTCGAAGATGTTCGGCGTCGGCAGTCCACGAACGCTCAGCTGTGAGCCGTCGGTGCCCCCACGGATCGGCTCGCGGCGCGGCTCGATGCCCTCGGCAAGCATCGCCTCGGCAGCCGCTTGGACGACGCGCGGCGAAGCGGTCAGGTAGCGGCGCATGTTGCGGTACTGCTCGCGGACAACGATCTCCAGGGTTGCTCGCGGCTCGGCCTCGACGACACGGCGCGCCACCGCCTCGAGCAGCGCAACGTGCTCCTCGAGCAATGTGTCGTCGAAGTCGCGAACGATGAAGGCGAGGTGCGCTCGTGCGGGCGAGCCGTCCAGCCGGTAGGGGTGAATGAAGCCTTCTCTGCCGCTCGTCACCTCGGGGGCCAGTGTGTCAGCCGGAAGCTCTGCAATCACGCGGGAAGCGAGCCGCAGTGCGTTGACCAGCTTGTTCTTGGCGAAACCGGGGTGAACGTCCACGCCGGTGATCGTCATGCGGACCTCCAGCGCGGAGAACGTCTCGTCCTGAAGCTCGCCCAGGTCCGAGCCGTCAACCGTGTAGGCGCACGACGCGCCGAATTGCTCGACGTCAAGCATCGACGCTCCGTGACCGATTTCCTCATCGGGTGTGAATGCGATCGCAAGCCCGGGGCGCGGGATCTCCGGGTGTGCGCACAAATGCGCAATCGCCGTCATGATGGCCGCCACGCCCGCCTTGTCGTCCGCGCCAAGCAGGGTGTCACCGCTCGTGGTGACGACGTCGTGGCCCGCCTTCGCTGCAAGCTCGGGCATCACGGCCGGATCGAGCCGGGTGTCCGCCACCGGAAGCTCGATCACGCCACCGTCATATGCCCGGTGCACGATCGGCTCGACTCCCGCTCCCGGCGCATCGGGGCTGGTGTCGAGATGTGCGAGTAGCCCGATCACTGTCTCTGCGCCGTCGGGGTGCGGCGCCGGCAGCTTTGCGATCACGTAGCCGTTTTGGTCGAGCTCGACAGCGTCGATGCCGAGACCGCGAAGCTCCTCGACGAGCATCTCGCCCAGCACGCGCTGCCCCGGACTGCTGGGCGTCCCGACACCGTCACGGCGAGCCTGAGTGTCGACACGCACGTAGCGCAAAAACCGCTCGAGCAGCGGCTCGGCGAGGGCCTCTGCGAGCGCCGACGTGAATGCGGCGGACACGCTCCCAGTATTCCAGCCGCCGGGTGGCCCGTCCCCCGGCGATTCGGCAGCCACTTCAGCGACCTCGCCGGCGCGCGGCCCGACGCTTTCCGGGCCGCGCGGTATACTGAACCTCATGGTTCAGTATACGACGTCCGTCGATCGCGCTTTCGCGGCCCTCGCCGACCCAACTCGTCGCGCCGTCCTCGAACGGCTCGGTTCCGGCAGAGCGACCATCAGCGAGCTCGCCGAGCCCTTCGAGATGTCGCTGACCGGGATGAAGAAGCACATCCGGCTGCTGGAGGAGGCGCAGCTGGTGACGACGGAGAAGGTCGGACGTGTCCGCAGGTGCATGCTCGCGCCGTATGCCTTCGAGGGCATCAGCACGTGGCTGGCGCGGCTCGACCGCTTCGCGCGGGTCGTCGAACGCACGAAGGGAGACCGATGAACGCCACCACCGTCACGACGCCAGACGAGCTGGAGATCCGCGTCGAGCGGATCTTCGACGCGCCACGAGCACACGTCTTCTCCGTCTGGACCGACCCGAAGCTGATCCCGGACTGGTGGGGCGACGGCACTGTCGTCGAGGAGATGGACGTCCGTGCCGGGGGCAAGTACCGCTTCCGCACCGCGTTCGGTGTCGTCGAGGGCGAGTACGTCGAGGTCGACGCGCCCAGGCGGCTCGTGCAGACTTTTCAAAACCACGTGCAGACGCTCGAGTTCGAGGATCTCGGCGAGCAGACGAAGCTCACCCAGACGATGCGCTTCGCCACCACGCAGGAGCGCGACACGACGATGCAATACGGCGTCGAGGAAGGGGCGAAGGGCGGCTTCGCGCGAGTGGACGCGCTGCTCCAGCGGCTTGCGCTCGACACCTAGCAGACGACGACGGCCGACAAGGAAAGAAGACCGATGAAGACAATGACATGTAGGCAACTGGGTGGTCCTTGCGATTTGCCACATCATGGGAACACGGCGAATGAGGTGATAAAGGCTCAGGATCAGCACCTGAAGGCTGTCGTCGCCGCCGGTGATGGCACCCATGAGGGCGCTCTGCGCGAGATGCAGGCCAGGTGGAAGAAGCCGTTGTCAGGAATGGCGTGGTACAGGAAGGCCAAGCGCGACTTTGCCGATCTTGCGCCAGATTGATGCACGCCGATCGCCGCCCCGGCACTCGCTCGATCGGGGACACCGCGGGCTGCCTCCCGTCGCGACATCGACCACGGGCGGCCGGTGTGTCAACTGATCGTGCGCCGCATCCGCAGCCGTGTGGGTCGACCGAGACGGCGAAGCGAGCCTGGCCGCCTCGCCGCGGGGGGCTCCGGGCAAGTGGCGACAAAGCAGGAGGCGGACCATGGTTCAGTGGAGTGGGCACGGCCTGCGGCGTCGTGGCCTTGGGGTTTCAAAGTTGACCCGATCTGAGGTTCTGCCGTCGGCTGGGGCGCTTGAGGAAGTCCGGCGACTCGCCGGCCCGTCGGCCGTGATCCTCGATATCGCACGCCTCCAGGGCGGTCAGCATGCGGACACCTGGAGGGTCGACACCGGCAATCCGGCGTCCAGCGTGGTCGTGCGCCAGTTTCCGATCGACGACCCTGCCGCCTGCCGTGAGCAGCGTGTGCTGCGAAGTCTTGACGGGCTCGGGGGTATGGCCCCGGTGTTGCTCGGCGGCGACTTGGGTGGCCGATGGTCGGCGCACCCGGCTTCTGTGATCAGCTGGCTTGACGGCGAGCCGGACATCACGCCGAGCGATCCGCAGACGTGGGCGCGCGAGCTCGGTCGCGCCCTGGCTGCGGTGCACGTGCTCCCGGGCGACCGGCGGGCGGAATTGCCAAGCGTGTTCGACGCCAGAGGGTCTGTGGCCGAGCTGAATGGGCCGCTGGCGGCCGCGGTCCAGTCTCGCTGGTCGCAGGTCACCGGCTCGTCCGAGGTGCTCAACCACTGCGACTACTGGTCAGGCAACGTCGTCTGGCGGGACGCAAGGCTCACAGGCATCGTCGACTGGTCGGGTGCAGCGCGCGGGCCACGCGGCTACGACGTCGGCTGGTGCCGCCTTGATCTCGTTCTCCTGTTCGACGAACTGATTGCCGACCTTTTTCTCGCGGCCTACGAGGACGCTATCGGCGAGGCCCTCGGCGACGTGATTCTCTGGGACGGCTGGGCCGTCGCTCGCTCGCACGACGTGGTCGAGACCTGGGTTGCGAACTACGCCCCCCTGGGCCGCGCCGACCTGGACGAGCACGAACTTCGCCAACGCCACTCACGATGGACCGCACGGCTCTTGGAGCAGACGCGGGCTGTGCCTTCGCGCTCGCCCAAGCTGTGATCACACCAACGTGTCACGCGAGCGCGCCCTGCGAGGCTCGCGGCGCGACCGCCGAGCTGGAGGTCGCCGCGTTCACGCAGACGAGCGCCCACCCGGTCTTGATCGGCCCCGACGGATGCGTTGCCTGGGTCGGAGATCGAACCTTCTCGGACTCCCGGAAGCGCTGAGCGCATGGCTCGGACCGCCCGCTGCGGCGTGACCGCCAGCGAGTAGTCTCGGACCCACCAGGTTTGCGACCGAAGGGGAAACAGTGCCGAGCTACATCACGTTGATGAATTGGACCGATCAGGGTGTGAAGAATTTCCGCGACAGCGTGGACCGCGCTGACACGGCCGAGGTGGCGCTGAGCCCGGCGGGCATCAAGTTCAAGGATCTCTACTGGACCGTTGGCGCCTACGACCTGATCGCGACCTTCGAGGCCCCTGACGAGGAAACGCTCGCCGCTGCGCTGCTCGCGTTGGCAGCGCAGGGCAACCTGCGGACGACGACACTGCGAGCGTTCACGGCCGACGAGATGAGAGGCGTCATCGCGAAGGCGACGTAGCCGTTTTCGGTGAGCTGTGGCGGGTTCGGAGCGTGCGTTGCTTCATGTCGTGACCTCCGTGGTGGCCGTGGCGAGCGGGAAGCGCACGCCGGTCAGCTGCTCTGAGACCTCCCACAAGTGGCGTGCCACGGCGGTGTCCTTCGCCGCGTCGGAGCGCTCGACGAGTTTCGGCTGGCCGCGCATTTCCATGAAGCCGCCGGGCCCGGCGAAGCTGTTACCCGGGATCTCGGCCACGGCGGCGTAGAGCGTGGGCATGGCGCCGGCGTTCTCATCCTGTGCGATGGTGCGGTTCCCGATTGCCGCAAGGAGGTTCAACAGGCGGTTGGCGCTCTGGCCCTGCAGGTTGGTTGCGGCGTAGCCGGGGTGGGCTGCGGTGGCCAGTACGCGTGAGCCGGCGCCGACGAGGAGGCGCTGGAGCTCTGAGGTGAACAGCAGGTTCGCGAGCTTGGACTGTGCGTAGGCGCGGCTGGGGTTGTAGCGCTTGCGCTCCCAATTGAGGTCGTCGAAGTCGATCTTCCCGCTCTTATGCAGAGCCGAGGAGACCGTCACGACGCGGCCGCTGATGTGCTCGAGCAGGAGGTTGGTGAGCGCGAAGTGGCCGAGGTGGTTGGTCCCGAACTGAAGCTCGAAGCCGTCAGCGGTACGCGTCAGCGGCGGGATCATGACGCCGGCGTTGTTGATGAGGATGGCGATCTCGCCGTCCCATGCCTGCGCAAACCGGTGGATCGACGCGAGGTCGGCGAGATCGAGCTGGCGCACCTCGGTGCTGCCGGGCATCGCTGCCGCAGCCGCCCTGCCCTTGTCGGCGTTGCGCACGGCGAGGACGGCATGAGCGCCGGCGCCAGCGAGCGCCGAGGCGGCGGCGCGGCCGATGCCGCTGTTGGCGCCGGTCACGATCACCGTGCGGCCGGTCATGTCGGGGATCTGGAAGCTGCTCGAAGTAGTCATGGACACAATGTAGACCGGAGCTGATGTCGCGCCCCGCGACTGGCCACCCGCAAGCCGACGGACCCCTGTCCGGAGCCCCACGCGTTCCCCCCGGAGTGGCGGGCACGCGGTCGGCTGATCGGCGGATCCGGCGGATGATTCCCCGGCGCCTTGTACCCTCGTGTCATGAGCTTCGACCTTCGTTCGCCGGTGTTGCGCGTGGCGACGGCGTTCCAGGATCGCAACGTTGCGGCGCACGCGGACGCTGGAGACAGGGATTCGGCGTGGTGGGCGCGGCGATTGGGCCTGGCGCTCGCTCTCGGCGTGGCCCTCGGGGTCGCGACGCAACGCTCGACCGGGCTCGGGCCGGCCGTCAACCAGGCGTTCGCGACGTCCACCGGTCCGTGGGCGATTGTCGCCGCCCTGATCGGGCGGTGGGCGCCCGACATCAAGACCGCGGTGGTCACCGCGACGATCTGCCTGTGGTCGGCGACGGTCGCGTTCTACGCGGCCGGCGGGCCGCCGGGGGCTGGTGGCACGCCCGGGCTGTGGCTCGCCGCGATCGTCGTCGTCGGCCCGGTGCTTGGCTGGCTTGGGCGCGCGAGCGTTGATCACGGGGCGCTCGGCTCGCTGGCGGCAAGCGTCATCGCCGGCTGGCTGCTCGGCGAGGCGCTCCACACCGCGCTCGGACACCAGGGCGGCTACTGGCTCGCAACCGGGTGGAGTCACGGCGCGATCCGCTGGCACGTCCAGGCGACCTCGAGCCGCTGGTTCAGCGTCGCCCTCGATGCGATAGCGGCCGGCTGCTGGGTCATCGGCTCGCCCGGCCCCAAGCGGCTCGCGGCCGTCGCCGTCGTTCCGATGGCCGTTGTCGCCGTCGCCGCGCTCGCCGCCGCCGGGCCGCTGCTTGGCCCGACGGTCCGCTAGTAGCCGGCTCGAGCCGGGGCGTGGGGCGCACACTCCGGCTGTCGCGAGGTTCCGAGATCGGCCGCTGAGGACGTGAGCTCTGGGGTGCGGGGCGGGGAGCGAGCAGGGCTCGTCGTCATGCCCTGACCGCCTGTCCCTCGTGATGGCGGAAGGACACTGCCAGACGGGTCCGCGAGCAGCCGGCAGACGGGTCCGCGAGCCGCCGGTTGTCCTCGACCGCGGGGGCGGCGCCGCTCGAGCCGCCGGCCGGGTGCTCGTCTGCTAGCGTGAGCCGCGAGGGCATCCACCGTGAGGTCGGCCACAGCGCGCCGGCAGCACGACCTGACTTCCGAGCATTTACGAACTCCGGAGGTCACCCCGCCCGACGCAGCAGCGATCACCGATTCGAGCGTCGCCCGCAGAGCGGGTCACGCCGGGCGGCAGGCTGACGTTCGGCTGCGGCGATTCGGGGCGGAGCGAGCGGTTGCCGCGCCACGCGCGAGCCGGTTCCACCCACCCCGCCAACAACCGTCAACGAAGCCAAGGAGTCGCATGTCCGACACGCACACCACCACTCGCACCCGAGCCGGCCAATGCCCGGTCCACGGGGAGGTTCAGGCCGAGAAGAGCATCCCGACCGCCTCCTGGCCGATCCTCGCCTACCTCGGGCGGCGCGTCGCCGCCCAGTTTGGGCCCTACCACTGCCCGACCTGCGGCGCGAGGACGGCGTGAGGCGCGGGCGGGCGACGCGGAGGGCACGTGGTTGAGACGCTGAGCATCGTCGCGGCGGCGGCGATGGCCGTCGGGACCGCGGCGCTGGTCGTGCTGCATCTTCTTCCGACCGGTTACGACCCGATCCACGATGCCGTCAGCGACTATGCGATCGGTCGCTACCGCGCTTGGTTCTGGCTGTTTGCGGCCTCCGGCGCGGTGTCCGGTCTCGCGCTCGCGATCGCGCTGGCCCGCTCGCACCCGTCAAAACCAACGCTCGCCGTCGCGATGCTGCTGCTGTCCGCCGGGGCGCGGTTCCTGCTCCCGCTGTTTCCCACCGACCAGTCCGGCAGCCGATTTCAGACCGTGCGGGGAACAGTCCACATGGTGCTGGCGGTGGCGATCTTCGCCTCGATCGCCGTGGCAGCCTCGGACCTCGGGGGCACGCTGGGACACGAGCACGCCTGGCACGCCGTCAAGGAGCTCGTCGACGGCTGGCTCCCCTGGGTGATCACCGCGACGGCGATCGCCACGGGGGTCGCGATCAGGGCCCCGCGGCTCGCGCGCATCTTCGGGCTCGTCGAGCGGCTCTACTACCTCGCGTCGATTCCCTGGTTTCTCGTCGTGTCAATCGAGCTCGCACGCATCGGAGGCTGACGCTAGGCAGACGCTAGTCGTGCTTCATACGGCCGTTTGCAGGCCCGTCCCGCGGTGTGCCGCCAGCATCGGCGCCGACTCGGTCTGCTCGCCCTCCACGAGGGCGTGATGGTCGAGACCGGCGAACGCCGCGACGACGTCGGGGTCGAAATGGCGTCCCGCCTGGCTGAGGATCTCGGCGACGGCGTCATCGACCGGCCACGGCTGCTTGTAGGGGCGGCGATGAGCCAGCGCGTCGAACACGTCGGCGACCGCCACCACGCGGCCTGCCAGAGGAGTCGCGGCTCCAACGAGCCCGCCGGGGTAACCGCCGCCATCCCAACGTTCGTGGTGCGTCAAGGCGATCTCGGAGGCGGTTCGCAGCAGGTGCGAGCTACTGCCCGCGAGGATGCGAGCGCCGACGACGGTATGCGAGCGCATCGTGGCGAACTCGTCCAAGGTGAGCTTGCCCGGCTTGAGCAGGATCGTGTCGGGAATCGCGATCTTGCCGATGTCGTGCAGGGGCGCCGCGAGGCGGATGCGCTCGGCCGCGCCGCTCGCGAGGCCGAGTCCGGCGGCCAGCAGTCCCGCTGTGCGCCCGATCCGGTGCGCGTGCCGGTGTGTGTCGTCATCGCGGTACTCGGCGGCTGCGGCGAGGCGGTGAACGAGCTCCAGGCGAGACAGCTCGAGCTGATGGGTGCGCCGCTCCACACGCTCCTCCAGGTCGTCGTTGTGACGCTTGATCTTGAGCTGAAGCAGCCTCAACTCCAGCAGATTCGAGACCCGCAGCCTGACCTCTTCGGGATCGAACGGCTTCGTGAGGAAGTCGCGCGCCCCACACTCGAGGGCCCTGTGCTTTGTCGCATCGGTCACGTCGGCGGTCAAAACAACGACCGGGACCGGGGTGTCGGAGCCCAGCCAGTCCGCAAGGAGCCCCATCACGTCAAAGCCGCTGAGTCCCGGCATGCCGATGTCGAGCAGCAGCAGGTCGGGGACGGCCTGCGTGAAAGCGTCGACGACCCGCGTCGGGTCCGTGATCGCGACGACGTTCGTGAACCCCCAGCGCCGCAGCATTCCCTGTAGCAGGATCGTGTTGGCCGGCTCGTCGTCCACGACGAGGATCCGCAACTCGGCGATGGCGTCGCCGGTCGGCTGGGCGCCGTCGAGCTCCCGATTCACCCCAGCACCGCGGATCCGGCGAGCAGGACCTCATCGAGGGCGGCGAGGAGACCGCCAACGTCCAGTGGCTTCGTCAGGAAGGCGAAGGCGCCGAGGCCGAGCAGTCGCGCCGCCAGTACGGGATCGCCGTCCGCGGTCAGAACGATCACGGGGATCCGCTCGGTGCGTGCGTCGTGCTTGAGCGCAACGAGCACCTGCTCGCCGTCCAGATCGGGCAGTTCCAGGTCGAGCATGATGACCTCCGGCGGGTCGTGGCGGGCCAGATCGAGGCCGAGCCGCCCCTGCAGGGTCGCTTCGAACTTGATCTCCGGCCGGCGCTCGAGCGCCCGCTCTACCAGCTTGCAGTTGGCGACGTCGTCCTCGATGTAGAGCAGCCGGTGCGGCTGCGCGTCCCCGCTGCGAGCGTCCGGGTCGCTGCCGCCGGCGCCCTCGCCCGCCGGGAGCCTGATGCCCTCCGACAGGATCGCCAGCTCGGCGGTGAACGTCGAGCCGACGCCGGGAACGCTTCGGACGGTGAGCGTTCCGCCCATCGCGTCCATCAGCTGCCTGGAGATGGCGAGCCCCAGTCCCGCTCCCTCGATGGCCTCACCCCCCACCTCGAGTCGTTCGAACGGCGCGAAGATGTTCGACAGCTCGCGGGCGGCAATGCCACGGCCCGTATCGCTCACGGCGATCCTCGCCTTCCCGTCGGCTCGCTCGCACTCGATCCTCACCTCCCCGCCTTCGCGGTTGTACTTGATCGCGTTCGAAACCAGGTTGAGCAGAACCTGCTTGAGCCGCTGGGGCGCGGCACGGACCTGCCAGTCAGATTCGCCGCAGGCGACCTCGATACGGATGTCTCGCTCGGCGGCGATCGGAGCCATGATCGCGGCGACGTCACGCAGCAGCGCGTGCGCGGCGACGGGTTCGGGGAAGAGCGTGACTTCTCCGGCCTGGGCGCGCGTGTTGAGCACCTCGTTGATCAACTGCAGCAGGTGGCGCCCCGATTCGAGGATGTAGTGGACCGGCTCACGCTGCTGCTCGGAGAGCCCGTCCATCTCGAGCAGCCTGGCAAAGCCGAGAATCGAGTTCAGCGGGGTGCGCAGCTCGTGGCTCATCCGCGAGAGGAAGTCGCTCTTGGCCGCGTTGGCCCGCTCCGCCTCCTCCTTGGCGCCGCGCAGCAGCCGGTCGGCATGGCGTTGTTCGGTGATGTCGTCTGAGATCACCAGCAGGTACTGGGGTACGCCGAGATCGTCGAGCACCGGAATCTTTGTCGTGTGGACGTAGCGGAGCCCGTGCGCACGGGTTCGCAACGGCTCCTCTTCGATGTCCAGCGGCACGCCGGCGGCCAGTGCGGCCCGATCCTGGGCTGTGAAGACGTCAGCCTCGGCTTTGGGGACTATGTCGTAGGCGTCCTTGCCGATCAGTTCGTGCCGGGAGTAGCCGGCCAGCTCTTCGCCGGCGCGGTTGAAACGGACGAAGCGAAGGTCGCGGGCATCCTTCACCGACAGCAGGCTGGGAACATGCTCGAGCACCGAGTCGAGGAACAGCTCGGAGCGTCGCAGCTCGGCAGCCTGCTCCTTCAGGCGTCCCTGACCTTCCTCCAACTCCTCGGCCATGGCGTTGAACGACTGCGCCAGGCGAGCCAGCTCCGTCGCTGAAGCGGACCGCACGCGGACCGAGAGGTCACCCGCGGCCATGCTGTCGGCGATCGTCGCGACGCGGCGGATCGGCCGCAGTACCGCACGACGCAGATAGACCGCCGAACCCGCGAGCAGGATCAGTGCGCCGACCAGCCCCGCCAGCTGATAATCGGACGCCCAGCCTGCGGCCGCCTGTGCGCGCTGCTCGGCCGGAACGGACGGTCGCTGGTCGCGGGTGATCAGCTGGGCGAAATCGCGTCGCAGGAAGTCGACGAGCCGCTTGCCCTCGAGATTCGCAGCGAGGGTCAAGCCTGTGCGGTGATTGGCCTCGAAAGCCAGCAGCCGGGGGGCGGCGTAGGTGTCGATGTAGGACTCACCGCCGCTCGCGATCCTCCGCGCCAGACCCAGATCGACCTTTCCGCTGTGGGCCTCGAGACCCACCAGGGTCGAGCTGCGTGACGGAAACGCGGTGATCGCCGTCTGCCACGGTTGCAGGAACACGTTGTCGTCGGTCAAGAGGAAACCGCGCAGGGCGGTCTCCACGTCGAGAACCAGAGCTTCGGTCTGGTAGGCGAGCGAAACCTCCTGCTCGGCCCGGGCCTGCGCCAGGCGTTGTCACTCAGCGTGGAGGTCGCGCCGCGCTGCGCCAGGAACACCACGAGCAGCAGGACCGCGAGGGCGACGGCGGGCAGCAGCATGCGGGTCGCGACCGAATCGGGCGACCAGCGACGAGACCGGCCGCCACGCCCTTCGGCGCGCTGCGAACCGCTGGCCCAGGGAATCCAGCGCTGTACCCCCAAGCTGAACCTATCGGCAGGAACGGCGGTTTGCATAACTTTGTCGAGCTTCGCGGTCTCCGCGCGGGAAATTGCGCGGTGTCAGGCGCGTGGCGCGTCGCGGCTCGGGCGCGGCGAGGCGGCCCTGGCGCGACCGCCAAGCCTGCGTTCGGCGAAGCGAAGCCGCGCCGTGGATCCGCTCTGGCGCCGAGGCCGGGGCGTCAGGTATCCGCCGCCGCACGGCGGCGGCGGCGCGAGGAGATCACGCGATCGGATCGCCGACGATCGCCGGCCCTGCCGGCGCCCTGAAAATCCAGCCTCAGCGGCGGCCCCCGCCGAAGATCCGCAGCAGCGAGATGAACAGGTTGATGAAGTCGAGGTACAGCCGCAGGGCGCCGAAGATGGCGAGCTTCTCGGCCGTTTCGGCGTTGGCGAAGCCCTGCGTGCGCATCGCTTTGAGGCGCTGGATGTCGTAGGCCGTGAGGCCTGAGAAGATCAGCACGCCGGCGAAGCCGATGATCAGGTTGAAGATGCCGCCGCCGGTGAAGATGAAGGCGACGGAAGCGACGATCAGCCCGATCAGCGCGCCGAACAGGATCCCGCGAAAGCGGCTGAGATCGATCTGCGTGGTGTAGCCGACGATCGCCATGCCGGCGAACACGCCGGCGGCGCCGGCGAACGCGCCGACGACCGAGTCGGTGGTGTAGACATCGAGCAGGATCGAGAAGACGACGCCGGTGAGGCCCGCGTAGAGGAAGAAGAGCAGCGCCGCCACGCTGACCGAGATCCGCTGCGAGCGCAGCACGCCGCTCAGCACGAACACCATCGCGAGCTGGCCGAACAGCGCGATGTAGAAGATCGTGGTGTGGCTGGCGAAATAATTCAGTGCCGCGTTGCTCTGGTGAAACCAGATCGCGATACCGGTCGTGAGCGCCAGGGCGAGGAACATCCAGGCGAACACCTGCCGCAGGAAGTCACGCTCGACTGCGGCGTCGGCGCCGAAGGCGGTGGAGTCAACGTAGGAGCTCGGCACGGCTTGCGTCCCTTTCGTCGGGGGTCGTGATCGCGGTGACTGTAGCGCGCCCGGGCGCTCGCGATTGCCCGATTGCGCGCGTCGAGGTATCGTCGATCTGCTCGCCGGGACACGACCGCCCCCAACGCGACCCAAGAGGGAGATCAGATGACTCCGCCGACTGTTCAGGATGCGCAGCTGATGGTTCAAATAGCTCAATGGGGCACGCTGCTCGGGGTTCAGGAGGCGATGCCGCGGGTATTCGCCGACGACTTCGACCCCGATAGTGCCGACGCGATGAATGACGACGCGGTGAGGACGATGCTGATGTACGGCGAGTCGATCGGCACGCTCACAAAGCACGGCCTGCTCAACGAAGAGCTGATCCACGACTGGCTGTGGGTCGAGGGGCTGTGGGCGCGCGTCGGGCCGGCGGCGCTGCGCCAGCGCGCGCGCTTCGGGGAGCCGCGTTTGTACGAGAACTTCGAGGCGCTCGCCGCCGCCTGATAGGTCGCCTCGCCCGCCGGCGCGACTCAATCGTGAATGTGGAACGGGAGCGTCGCGACCACGACGCCGTCGGTGCGCGCCTTGAGCACCGACTCGAGCAGCCGCGCCCGCTGGTTGTGCAGGATCTCGTGGCGGCGCTTGTTCGGGATGATCTGGGGGATCAGCACCATGATCGTCTCATCTGTCTGGATCGACTCGACGTAGCGAAGGACGCTACGGACGAGTGAACGGTGAGGGTCGATCAGGACCTCCAGCGGGACGGCGCAGTTCCAGTGCACCCAGGTGCGCTTGATCAGCGCGCTCTCCTGCTCGTCCCCCGCCACCGCCACCGCCACGACCTTCTCGCCGAGCGACAGGGCCGCGCTGAGCGCCTGCTGGGTCAGCAGGTTCACGGTCGAGGTGGGGACGACGACGATGCTGCCCCGCCGGCGCGGCGGGCCCGGGGTGCGGCCCAGTTCGAGGTCGGCCGCGACCTCGCTGTAATAGCTCTCCGTGTGCCAGAAGAGCGCCATCAGCAGCGGGATGGCGATCGTCACAACCCACGCTCCGGCCAGGAACTTGGTCGAAAGGAAGACGACGACGGCGATCGCGGTCATCACTGCGCCGGCGCCGTTGACGGCCGCGCGCAGCTGCCAGCGTGGCGGCCGCAGCGAGCGCCAGTGGCGAACGAGTCCCACCTGGCTGATCGTGAAGCCCATGAAGACGCCGATCGTGAACAGCGGGATCAGCCGGCTCGTCTGCGCGCTCACGGCGATCAACAGCGCCGTGGCGGCGAGCGCCAGCGCGATGATCCCGTGCCGGTAGACCGGGCGCTCGGCACGCAGGTAGAAGAGGTGCGGCAGCCGATGGTCCTTCGCGAGCAGGCTCATCAGCACCGGCAGGCCGCCGAAGCTCGTGTTCGCGGCCAGTGCGAGCACCAGCGTGACGGCGAGGTTCGAGACGTAGAACGGCCAGCCGGTTCCGAACGCGCCCGCGGTCACCTGGGCGAGGATCGTGACGCCGCCACGCGGGACCACGTGATGCGCGCGGATCAGCAACGCCAGACCGATCAGCATCACGCCCAGCATCACGCCGAGCGAGATCTCCGTGCGCTGGGCGCTGCGCACGCGCGGCTGGCGGAACGCGGGGACGCCGTTGGCGATCGCCTCGACGCCGGTGACCGCCGAGCAGCCGGACGCGAAGGCCTTCAGGATCAGCACGATTCCGAGCGCGGTCGTGGGGCGGATCGGCCCGAGGCTCGTTCCGATCGTCGCCACGGGGTGGGCGTGGAACGGCGCGATGACGATCAGCGCGAAGATGCTCACGATGAACACCGCCGTCGGCACCATCAGGAGCTTCGCCGACTCCGCGATGCCGAACATGTTCACGGCGGTCAGCAGGGCGAGCCCGACAAGGCTCACGAGCAGCAGATGGTGTGCGAGGCCGGGGAACACGCTGCCGAGGCTCGCCGCCCCCGCCGCGAGACTGACAGCGACCGTCAGCACATAGTCGACGACCAGCGAAGCGGCGGCAAGCAGGGCCGGGACCCGGCCGAGGTTGAGCTTTGCCACGGCGTAGGCGCCCCCGCCCTCCGGGTGAGCCGCGATCACCTGCGTGTAGGAGATCACCAGCAGCACCAGCATCCCGGTGATCACCAGGGTCAGCGGGACGGTGAAGCGCAGCGCCCCCGATCCGGCGGCCACCAGCACCGCCACCATCGCCTCGGGGCCGTAGGCGACGCTCGAGAGGGCGTCCAGGCTCAGTGCCGCCAGACCGCCGGCGACACTCAGCTCGTGGCCGCTGTCGGCGTGCTTGCCGGCGCGCCGGTGACGCTCCGGCGGACTGCCCCGTTTACTCGCCTCGGGCGTCGGCGCAGCACCGCCGGCGCCCACGCCGGAGCGATTCGCGGCGTCGCGTCCGGCGTGGTATCGGTTTGAATCGCTCAACGGCCGAGGAGTTCGCTGCCGCGGCGAACTCTGACAGGCCCGCCGCGCGTGACCTCGGCAGCGGCCAGCGGCATCTGCTGCGGCCTGCTGTTTGGGCGTGCGTGCCGGCGGCGCGGCGGCCGCAGGACGCGCCGGCGCAGCGGTCCGCCTACGACTGGGCCGCGTGCGTCTCGGCGGTGAGATCGCTGAGCAGCGCGCGCGAATCGCTCAGCGTGGCGGTGAGAATCAGCTTCGCGACCGCCAGCAGCTCGGCCACGCGGGGCTCCTTGATGCGGTAGAAGACGCTGGTGCCCGCCCGGCGGCTGTCGACCAAGCCGACCTGGCGCAACGCGGACAGATGCTGCGAGGTGCCGCTCGAGTCGAGCTCGAGCTCGCTCTGCAGCTCGCCGACGCCCAGTTCGCGCTCGAGCAGCAGCTCGAGGATGCGGATTCGAACAGGATGTCCGAGCGTTCGGAGCAGGCGGGCCTTGACGACGTAGACGGGGTCGGAGCGGACATTCCGGCTTGGGCCGGGTGCAATCTGGCCCGGAGACGCCTCCATCGAGCAAAGGTAGCCGACGCGTCGGTCGGATTCACAGCTTTTTCTCAGGATTCCGTATGTTGCCGTGAATCGAATCCGGCGTGGGGGACCGGCGGCGGCCGCCGGTCCCCCACGCCGGGCGGGGAAACCGGGCGTGCGTCAGTGCGCCTGGATTGTGAGCTCGGCCGGGGAACGGCACTCGCCGCTGCGCGGCGAGGCCACTGTTAGCGGCAGCTCGAACCAGAAGGTGCTGCCCCGGCCGATGTCGCTTTCGGCGCCGATCGCGCCGCCCATGCGCTGTACGAGTTCGCGCGAGATGGCGAGACCGAGGCCCGTGCCGCCGTAGTTGCGCGTGGTCGAAGCATCAGCCTGAGTAAAGGGCTCGAACATCCGCTCGACTGCGCGTGGCTCGATCCCGATCCCCGTATCGCGCACCTCGACGCGGACCAGGACATCGTCGCGGTCGCCCGGGCGGCTCGTGACCGCGACCACGACCGAGCCATGCTCGGTGAACTTGATCGCGTTTGCGATCAGGTTCAGCAGGATCTGGTGCAGGCGCCTGCTGTCTCCGCAGACCCGCGACGGCACCGCCCCGGCGAAGCGCACGTCGAGCGCGAGGCCCTTGGCGCGAGCCTCGAAGCTGGCGGCGGCGCTTGCCTGCTCAACCATGTCGCGCAGGTCGAACTCGGCGATGTCCAGCTCGAGCTGGCCTGCTTCGATCTTCGCGAGGTCGAGCAGGTCGTTGATGATCGCCATCATCTGATCGCCGGAGCGGGCGACCTGCTCGGCGTAGGAGCGCTGCTCCTCATCGAGCGCGGTGTCGAGCAGCAGGTCGTTCATGCCGATCACGCCGTTCATCGGTGTGCGGATCTCGTGGCTGACGTTGGCCAGGAACGCTGATTTGACCTTCGACGCCGCGACCGCCTCGTCGCGCGCGACGCCGAGCTGCGCGATCGCCTGATTGCGCTGAGTGACGTCCTGGCAGAGCACGATTCGGCAGGCGCGCCCGTCGAGCAGCAGGTCGTCGCTGGTCACCTCGACTTCAATCAGCGTGCCGTCCTTGAAGCGGTGACGCCACGGACGCTCTGACGTCATCAAGCCGACGTCGCTCTTCTTCCGCAGCTCCTGCTGGCGGGCGAGGAACTCAGGCACGTCCTCCTGTGGGCGCAGGTCTGCGGTCGTCATTGTGAGCAGCTCCTCGCGCGAGTACCCGTAGGCGGCGACCATCGAGTTGCTGGCAGCGACGATCTCGAGCGTCTCGCAGTCGTAGACCAGCATCGGCTGGGGGTTGCGCTCGAACATCAGGCGATACTGGCGTTCGCTCGCGCGCAGCTGCTCGCGGCTCGCGGCAAGCGCCTGCTCGGCTTCGATCTGGGCGCTGACGTCGCGCGCGATCCCCCATGTCCCGACGATCTCGCCGTGCTCGCCGAGCAGCGGCATCTTGGTGGTGGACACCCATGCGTCGGGGCGATCGTGGAAGGTCTCGCGCTCGATCTTCGCGAAGATCGGCGAGCCCGTCGCGATCACCGCCTGCTCGTCCTGGAACGCGGCGGTCGCGTGGGGCCGGCTGAAGATGTCGAAGTCGGTCTTGCCGATCACCTGCTCAAGCGTCCGGCCCGGCGCGACCGCGGCAAGCCATGCTTCGCTCACCAGCAGGAACCGGCTGTCGCGGTCCTTGAAGAAGACCCGCTCGTGCGGGCTCGCCAGGAGGTTGCGCACGCACACGCGCTCGATCTCCTGGGCGCTGGAGTCCGGCGAGGCCGTATCTAGTTGCATTTCGTCCACCGTTGGCGATGCGAAGCACGAACTGGCCTTCGTGGGCGTTGTATCGACCGCTACCGCTGCGACGTTGAGCAAGCGCGGCGATCATCGACGCGCGGTCGATGCAGATCGCAGGTCGCACATCGGGCGTGGTGGCGGGTCGTGGATCGCGGGTGCCGTTTGGGGCGAGCAGGCGCAGCGGGTCGTGGATCGCCGGCGCCGTTTGGGCGAGCAGGCGCAGCGCGAGTGGCAAACGCCGCTAGGGCAGTCGCCAGCGTTCGCGCGCCTGCGCGTCCGCGTCGGTGCGGCGTTGCTCGGTCCGCTCGTTGGCCTGCGCGTCGAGTCGCTGCGGTTGTACTTCCCGCAACCGGTTGCGTTCCTGTTGCACGACCCAGAGGCGGATCTTGCGCTCAACGTGTTGCTCGTGTCCCCGCATGCGGTTGCCCTGTCCCTCTCGATAGGAATTCGATGACCATGCTTGCGCCGCGGGGGCGACGGCGCCTTCGACGCTGGTCCGAAATCCGCAGTTGGCCGCTCGACAGCCGGGCCAACGCCGTGCGTTGCTCGCGCGGCGCGAGCGAGCGGGTGCTCGGAGCGACGGGCGTGCGCTCGCTGCATTGCGTGCGTGCTCGCGCCAGCGCGCGCGGCGTGGCTCAGATCGGGCGGCCGGCGGACGAGCCGCGCAGCTCGGCCCGTCGCGGCGGATCCGCACCGCGACGCGTGCAGGTGATGGCGGCCACGAGGCCTGCGAAGTCAAGCGCCCCCGCCAGCGCCGCGCGATCGAGCTGCGCGCAGGCGCCCGGTCGCAGGCCGGCCGCTTCAGCGAGGAACGCGAGCAGCCCGGCGGTGAAGGCATCGCCGGCGCCGACCGTATCCACCACGCGCACCGCGCGGGCCTCGCGGTGCACCGGCTCCCGTCCGGCGACGAGCGCCGTCGAGCCTGCGGCGCCGTGGGTCACAACGACCAGGTCGGGCCCGCGCTGCGCCCACGCCGCCGCCGTCTCGAGCGGGTCGACGCCCGGCTCGAGCGCCCGCAGGTCCTCGTCGCTGGCCTTCACCAACTGCGCCTGCGAGATCAGCGCCGCCAGACGCGTGCGGTAGCCGGGGCGGTCGAGCACCAGCCCCGCGCGCACGTTCGGATCGACTGAGACGAACACATCACGCGCGCTCTGTGTCGCGATCCAGTCCGCGAGCACCTGCGCTCCGGGCTCGAGCCCGATCGCGAGCGAGCCGGTGTGGACCGCGGCCCCCGCAGCGTTCGCGGGCAGCTCGGCGGGGTCCCACTGCCAGTCGGCCGTGCCGTCGACGTAGAACGCGTACGCAGCGGCGCCGGACGGGTCCAGTCCGACCAGCGCGACCGTGGTGGGCTGGGGCGCGTCGACGGCGAGCGCGAGGTCGACGCCGCTGCGCTCGAGCTGCGCGCGCAGAAAGGTGCCGAGCAGATCGCCCGCGATGCGCCCCGCGAAGCTCGTGCGGACGCCGAGACGCGCGAGGCCGACCGCCACGTTCGCCGGGCTGCCGCCGGCGCGTGCGGTGATCGCGAGCTCGCCCGGCGCCGGCGGGCGATCATCGACGGTGAGGTCGACGAGCGCCTCCCCCACGACGATGACCGCTGGTGGCGCCGGCGATCCGCGCTCGCCGCTCAGAGCGTGACCGCCCGCTGCTCGGCCGCCGCGATGTAGAGGGCCTCGATCGTCGCGGCCTGGCCGAGCGCATCCGCGCGGCCGAGCAGCGCCGGCGTGCTCCCGCGGATCGCGGCAGACAGATTCTCCAGCTCCAGCCCGTAGGAGTCGACGGCATCGACCGCGATCCACTCGGAGCGCCCGTCGCGGCGCAGCTCGATCCCGAGGGCCCGGCAGTGCCACGGATCCGCGACCCGCAGGCTGCCCTGCTCGCCGAGCACGACGAGCTGCTCCGCCTCGGCCGCCAGGAAGCCGCAGTCGAAGTGCGCGAGCACCTCGCCGGGGAACCGGAGCACGCCCGCGAAAGTCACATCGACCCCGCCCGCGCCAATCACAGACTCGCCGGCAACGCGCTCGGGCTCGCCACACAGCAGGCGCGCCGCGTTGACGCAGTAGCAGCCGACGTCGAGCAGCGACCCTCCCTCGAGCTCGCGGCTCAGGCGCGGGTCGGCGGCATCGCCGAGGTGAAAGCCGAAGCTGGCCGAAACCGCGCGCAGTCGCCCGATCGCGCCCTCATCGACGAGCGCCGCCAGCCGCTTGGTCTGAGGGTTGTGGCGGTACATGAACGCCTCCATCAGCAGCCGCTGCGCGCGCTGCGCGGCGTCGAAGGCGCGCGCCACCTCGCTCGCGCGAGGGCTCAGCGGCTTCTCGCAGAGAACGTGCTTGCCGGCCGCCAGCGCGCGAATCGACCAGTCCACGTGCAGGCTGTTGGGCAACGAGATGTAGATCGCCTCAATGTCGCCGTCGGCGAGCAGGGCCTCGTAGGAGCCGTAGGCGCGCTCGATCGAATGCTCGCGCGCGTAGGCATCGGCGGCGGATTGGCTGCGGCTCGCGACGGCGAGCACGTCCACCGCGTCTGAGCCCGCCGCGCCGGCGAGCAGCTTCTCGTTGATCCGTGCCGTCGACAGCACACCCCAGCGCACCGGCTCACTCATCGTCGCTCCCTTCGCCCGTGTGTTCGCTCACCGGCGCTTCCAGGCCGCCGGCGAGCGCCGCCTCGACGCTCGGCGGCCGGCAGCGCACGGCCACCAGCGACCCGCTCAGGGTCGTCTCGCCGGCGCCGTATGGAATCACTGTCGCGCTGCCCGCCCGCAGCTCCATTGCGCCGGCGCCCGAGGTGCGCAGCTCGCCGTCGCCCTCGAACACGACGAGGATCGCGAAGCCCGGCGCAAGTTCCACGTGGCCGCCGCCTGGGCGAATGCGCTCGGCGCGAAAGAAGGGGTCGGCATCCTCGGGGAAGAGCTGTTCGACGAGGTCCGCCGGCGAGCGCGTTCGCCCGCCGTGGCTGCGCAGCCACGCTAGGCGCTGCGGCGTCAGGGCGTGGCGCTGCACGCACGCCTGTGCCAGCTCGGCGTCCAGGCCCAGGCGCGCCTCGCGCGGATCGAACTCGAAGCCCTCCCACTCGAGCATCAGCGAGAAGTCGGTCGGCTCCTGTAGTTCGAGGCAGAAGATCCCGGCGCCGATCGCGTGCGGCAGCCCGGCCGGCACCAGCACGGTGTCGCCGGTCTTCACGTTGACGGCGTGGAGGCTCGCGAGGATCGCGCGCGTGTCGCGCACCGCCATCCAGCGGTCCAGTTCGCCGGCCTCGATGTCGCGGCTGAAGCCGAGGTGCACGCGGGCGTCGGGGCCCTCCGCCGCGAGCACGACCCAGGCCTCTGTCTTGCCGTAGCTGCAGCCGAGGTGACGCTGCGCGAATGAGCGCGTCGGGTGGACATGCACAGGCAGACGCTCTCCGGCGTCGAGCAGTTTCACGAGCAGCGCCGGGTTGGCGCCGAGCGCGGCGGCGTGGGCGGGCCCGAGCCAGCCCTCGGGATCCTCGAGCACGGCGTCGCGCAGCAGCCGGCCGTCCGGAAGTGTCGTGAGCCCTTCGCCGCCGCTCGCGCCGTTGCGGGCCGTGGTCGAGCCGACCCAGTCCTCGGGCCGGCGCTCGTCGGCCGCCGCCACGCCGCGGAAGGAGCCGATCACGCGACCGCCGCGGTAGAACTGCGCCGGCTGGTTCGGCGTCAGCGCGATCGGCTTCATTTCGGCAGCATCTCGCGGGAACAGCGCACAATCAGCGTCGCATCTCGGAGGCGGCACTCTCCCACGCTCCCGGGGTGCTGTCAACGCTTCGGCGACGGCGACGGCGACGACGGCGACGACGGCGACGGCGACGGCGGCGACGGCGGCGACGGCGACGGACTGGACCGGACCGGCGCGGACCGGCGCGGCGCAGCGCGAGCTCTGCCGTTGTCGGGCAACCGCCGCTTCGGTCCGCTTAGATATTGCCTGCGATGACCTCCGGCCCAGACGAGCCCGTCCCGGCCGAGCGCCTACACCGGGTCGTGATCGTCGGCTGCGGCTTCGGCGGCCTGTTCGCAGCCAAGGCGCTGAAGGGCGCGAAGGCGCAGGTGACGCTGATCGAGCGCACCAACCACCACCTGTTCGCGCCGCTGCTCTACCAGGTTGCGACCGGCATCCTCTCCGCCGGCGAGATCGCGCCCGCCGCACGCGACGTGCTGCGCAAGCAGCGCAACCTGACGGTCGAGATGGGCGAGGTGACCGCGATCGACGCGACCGCTCGCCGGCTCGACGTTCGCTGCCCGGACGGGAGCGCGCGGTCGGTCGGCTACGACAGCCTGATCCTCGCGGGCGGGATGAAGACGTCCTACTTCGGCAACGACGGCTTCGAGCGCTGGGCTCCCGGCATGAAGACGATCGAAGAGGCGATGGCGCTGCGCGGGCGGATCTTCGGCGCCTTCGAGATGGCCGAGTGGGAGAGCGACCCGCAGCAGCGGGCCGCCTGGCTCACCTTCGCGATCGTCGGCGCCGGACCGACGGGAGTCGAGCTGGCAGGCCAGATCGGAGAACTCGCTCACCACGCCCTGCGCGGCAACTTCCGCAACTTCGATCCGGCGCAGGCGAAGATCCTGTTGTTCGACGCCGGCGAGCGGATCCTGCCGACCTTTGGCGAGCGCCTCTCGGGCAAGGCGGCGGCGGCGCTCGAGCGCCTCGGGATCGAGATTCACGTGCGCACCACGGTTGTCTCGCTCGACGCCGAGACGATCTCGGTGTGCGACGCAGACGGCGCGCAGCGCACGATTGCCGCGATGACGACGGTTTGGGCGGCCGGTGTGCGCGCCGCTCCGCTGGCGGCGCTGATCGCCGAGGCGACCGGAGCGCCGACCGACCGGCTCGGGCGCGTGAGCGTGCTGGGAGACTGCTCGCTGCCCTCCCATCCGGAGATCTTCGTCGTCGGCGACATGATGGACCTGGAAGGCCTCGCGGGCCTGGCCGAGGTCGCGATGCAGACCGGCACGCACGCCGCGAAGGTGATCCGGGCGAGGATCGAAGGCCGCGCTGAGCGCAAGCCGTTTCGCTACCGCGACCTCGGCGAGATGGCCGCGGTCTCGCGGACCTCGGCGGTCGCGAACTTCCGCGGCCTGCAGTTCAGCGGACGCCTCGGCTGGATGATGTGGCTGTTCGTCCATCTCGTCTTCCTCACCGGCTTCAAGAATCGTGTGACAACGGTCGTGCGCTGGACGATCACGTTCGTCGGCCGCTCTCGCCCCGAGCGCACGATCGCCTCGGGCGACGCCGCGGTCGGCCACGAGCAGCGTGCTGAAAGCCGTTCTTAGGCGCGGGTTCGCCGGCCCCGGATACGCCGGCGCGGCATCCTTTCTAGACTGCGCGCCGAGTAGGGGTGGCCAGCGCCGCGGAGCACCGCGGCGCGTGAACGGAGGGATGAGCCGATGAGCGGGCCGTTGCGTTGGGGCGTGATCGGCACCGGGGCGATCGCCGCCGCCTGGGTGGAGGACATGGGCATCAGCGAGTCGGGCACGGTGGTCGCGGTCGGATCGCGAAGGCTCGAGAGCGCCGAGCGCTTCGCCGACCGCTGGGGCATCCCGGGCCGCCACGGCAGCTACGAGGAGCTGGCCGCCGACAGCGAGGTCGACGCCGTCTACGTCGCCACGCCGCATCCGCTGCACAGCCCGTGCGCGCAGCTCGCCCTGCGAGCCGGCAAGCCGGCGCTCGTCGAGAAGCCGTTCACGGTGACGGCGGCGGAGGCGCAGGAGCTGGTTGCGCTGGCGCGATCCGAGGGCCTCTTCCTGATGGAGGCGATGTGGACGCGCTGGCTGCCCCACATCGTGGAGGTTCGCCGCCTGCTCGCCGAGGGGGCGCTCGGGGACATCGTCAGCGTCAGCGCAGACCACGGCCAGTGGTTCGCGCCCGACCGCGACTTCCGCCGCACCGCCAGGGAGCTGCACAGCGGCGCGTTGCTGGACCTGGGCGTCTACCCGGTCTCGTTTGCGTCGATGGTGCTCGGGACGCCGGATCGGATCGCGAGCCTCAGCACGCCGGCAGCCGACGGCGGTGACGAGATGACCTCGATGGTGTTCGGCTACCGAAGCGGTGCGCAGGCGGTTCTGAACTGCTCGATCGCGGGCAAGAGCCCGACCCGCGCGGCGATCGTCGGCAGTGAGGCCCGGATCGAGATCGACGGCGACTTCTACAGGCCGTCGTCGTTCAGCCTGATCTCGCGCGAGGGGACGCAGACGCGGTTCGAGGTGCCGCATGAGGGCTGGGGTCTGCGCCACCAATCCGACGAGGTCGCCCGCTGCCTGCAGGAGGGGCTGCTCGAGAGCCCCGTGATGACGCTCGACGAGAGCATCTCGGTCATGGCGACGATGGACGCCGTGCGCGCCCAGGCCGGCTGATCGTCTCGCCCCGCGGCGGCCGTCCGGGTCTCGCCCTGCGGTCTGCGGACCGCTGCGGCGGCGGACGGCGCTGCGGGGCGGCGATCAAGCGCCGCCGAAGCGTGCTGTTTGACCGTTTCAATCGAGTATGTTTGCCACGTTGGCGGCGGGTTACGAAAGGCGCTGCGTGGGCGAGACGGCAACGGACGTGACGGCGCAGGGCGCATCGGCCGATGGGGGAGTGCAGTCGGGCACGCCGACGGCGGCCGTCCGCCTGCGCGGGCTGCGCAAGGCCTATGGCGCGCTGGCGGCGGTGGACGGCGTCGATCTCGATATCGCCCAGGGCGAGTTCTTCACGATGCTCGGGCCGTCAGGCTCCGGCAAGACGACGCTGCTGCGGATGATCGCCGGCTTCGAGCGGCCCGACGCCGGCTCGATCGAACTGGGCGGGGTCGAGGTCAGCCGCACGCCGCCCTACGGGCGCAACGTCAACACGGTTTTTCAGGACTACGCGCTGTTTCCGCACATGAACATCCTCGAGAACGTCGAGTACGGCCTGCGCGTCAGGCGGATCGCGCGCCCCGAACGCCGCCGCCGCGCCGAGGCGGCGCTCGAGATGGTGCGCCTGAGCGGTCTTGGCGAGCGCAAGCCCGTGCAGTTGTCGGGCGGCCAGCGCCAGCGCGTCGCGCTGGCCCGCGCGATCGTCAACGAGCCCGAGGTGCTGCTGCTTGACGAACCGCTCGGCGCGCTGGACCTGAAGCTTCGCCAGGAGATGCAGCTGGAGCTCAAGCGGATCCAGCGGGAGGTCGGCATCACGTTCGTCTTCGTCACCCACGACCAGGAGGAGGCGCTGACGATGAGCGACCGCCTGGTCGTGCTGAACCTCGGCCGGATCGAGCAGCTCGGCACGCCGGTCGAGGTGTACGAGCGCCCCGCCAGCGAGTTCGTGGCGGGCTTCATCGGCGTCTCCAACCTGCTCGAGCGTGACGGGCGCCGCTTCACGATCCGCCCCGAGAAGATTCGGCTGCTCGAACCCGGCGAGCCGGTCTCGGCCGGCAGCCACAGCGAGCGCGGGCGGGTGGCGGACGTGATCTACCTCGGCGTGATGACGCGCTACGTGATCGAGCTGGCGGCCGGGGGCAGGCTGACGGCGGTCAGCCAGAACCTCGAGACCGCGGCCGCGGAGGCGCTCGAAGCCAAGGGCCGCGAGGTGACCGTGGCCTGGCGCGAGGACCAGAGCTTTCAGATCGACCCCCCGGGCGGGGGTCTGGCGGGCGGCGCTGAGCGCGACGCCCGGCCGAGTGAGGCGCAGACGAAGGGGAGGAAACGTCCATGACAGCACTCAGAACGAAAGGAACCGGTGAGCGCATGAAGCCCCGGAACGTAAGCCGCGCAGCAGGCGCCCTGATCGCCGTCGCCGCGACGGCGCTGGTGGTCGTGTCGATCATCCCGGCCGCGGCGAGCGCCGGCCGGGCCAACGGCGGGCTCACACCGCCCGAGGCGGGCGCCCCGGTGGCGACGTCGGTCGGCAAGGGCGAGGGCAAGCTCAACCTGATCGCCTGGGAGGGCTATGCCCAACCGCAGTGGGTGAAGCCGTTCACCGCGGCGACGGGCTGCAAGGTGAACACCAAGTACGCCGGGTCCTCGAGCGAAATGGTCTCGCTGATGGCAAACGGCGGCGGCGGCCAGTACGACCTCGTCTCGGCGTCGGGTGACGCCGACCTGCGGCTGATCTACGCCGGCGATGTGCGGCCGGTCAACATCTCGCTGATCCCGTCCTGGAAGAACTTCCAATCGTTCCTGCAGAGTCCGTCCTTCAACACGATCGGCGGCAAGCACTACGGCGTCTCGTTTGAATTCGGGCCCAACGTCCTGCTCTATTCGACCAAGACGTTCAAGACCGCGCCGACCTCCTGGTCGGTGCTCTACAACAAGAAGTACTCCGGCCAGATCACGGTGCCCGACAACCCGATTCAGATCGCCGACGCCGCGCTGTACCTCTCGAAGACCGATCCGAAGCTCGGCATCAGCGATCCCTACGAGCTGACCCAGCCGCAGTTCAACGCCACTGTCGCCCTGCTCAAGCAGGAGCACCCGCTGGTCAAGAAGTACTGGGATCTCGCTTCGCAGGAGATCAGCCTGTTCCAGAGCGGGACCACGGTCGTGGGAGCCGCCTGGCCTTACCAGACCAACACGCTGGTCGCCGACAAGGTGGCGGTAGCCGAAACGATCCCCAGCGAAGGGGCAACCGGCTGGGCCGACACCTGGATGCTGGCGACGAAGGCCCCGGATCCGAACTGCGCCTACAAGTGGATGCAGTGGATGACGACGCCCCAGATCCAGGCCGAGGACGCGATCTCCTTCGGCGAGACGCCGGGCAACAAGCTGGCCTGTCCGATCATGGACAAGCTCCAGAAGGGCTCATGCGAGGCCTACCACGCGAACGAGCCGTCGTCGTACTTCCAGTCGATCAAGTTCTGGAAGACGCCGCTGGCCACCTGCGACAACGGCAAGAACGACTGCGTGCCGTTCCAGGACTGGGTGACCGCCTGGACGTCGATAATCGGGTAGCCGGGGCAGCGAAGCATGTCGACGACCGCGATCCGCGAGGACCGGTCAGGCAAGGGGATGGCCCGCGTCTCGGCGGCGCTCTGGCGCCGTGCGTGGCTGCGGGCCACCCTGACCCTCACCCCGCCGCTGGCGTGGTTCCTCGTCATCTACATCGCATCGCTGCTGTTGATGCTGGTGACGGCGTTCTGGACGGTCAACCCGTTCACCAACGTGCTCGAGCACAGCTGGACGCTGGCCAACTTCAACCAGCTGTTCAGCTCCCCCTACCCGACGATCATCCTGCGCACGGTCGAGATGGCCGCGATCGTGACCGTGACCGACGCCGTGATCGCGCTGCCGTTCGCCTACTACATGGCGCGGGTCGCCTCGCCGCGCGCTCGGCGCCTGCTCTTCACCGCGGTCCTGTTGCCGCTGTGGGCGAGCTACCTCGCGCGTGTGTACGCCTGGATAGTGATCCTGCAGAAGGGCGGCACGCTGAGCTGGACCACCAGCAAGCTGGGGCTGGGCGCTGTCAACATCGGCTACACGAACACGGCGATGTGGGTGGTCTTCTCCTACATCTGGCTGCCGTTCATGATCGTGCCGCTCTACGGCGCGCTGGAGCGCATCCCCGACTCGCTGCTTGAGGCCTCGGGGGACCTCGGCGCCCGTGCCTGGCGCACGTTTCGCACGGTCGTGCTGCCGCTGGCGCTGCCGGGGATCATCGCCGGCTCGATCTTCACCTTCTCGCTCACGCTCGGCGACTTCATCACGCCGCTACTGGTCGGCGGCGCCAGTGCGCAGTTCATCGGCAACGTGATCTACTCCAATATCGGCACGGCGAACAACCTGCCCTTCGCGGCGACGCTGGCGCTCGTGCCGATCGCGATCATGGTCATCTATCTGCTTGGCGCGCGGGCGCTCGGCGCCTTCGAGTCGCTCTGATGGAGGGGCGTGCGACCAGGATCGGGCTGCGCATCTGGGTCGTCGCGGTGCTGTTGTTCCTGTTCGTCCCGATCGCGATCATCTTCCTCTACGCGTTCAACAGCTCAAACGTGCAGGCCTGGCCGATCCAGGGCCTCAGCACGAAGTGGCTGACCGTAGCCTGGAAAGACCCGCAGGTGCACGCCGCCCTGTGGCTGTCGGTCAGGGCCGGACTTTTTGCGACGGCGGTCGCCATGGCGCTCGGGTCGGCGGCAGCGTTTGGCGTGCATCGCTTCCGCTTCTTCGGCCGCGAGGGGGTCTCGCTGCTGCTCGTGCTGCCGCTGGCGCTGCCCGGGATCATCACCGGCATCGCGCTGAACTCGGCCTTCCAGTACGTGGGCGTCAACCTGTCGCTGCTGACGATCGTGATCGGCCACGCGACCTTCTGCATCGTCGTCGTCTACAACAACGTGCTGGCGCGCCTGCGCCGCGTCTCGGGCTCGCTCTATGAGGCCTCCGCCGACCTCGGAGCGCACGGCTTCTTCACTTTCCGCACGATCACCCTGCCGACGCTCTCGACGGCAATCATCTCGGGCGCGCTGCTCGCCTTCGCGCTGTCCTTCGACGAGGTGATCGTCACGACCTTCACCGCCGGCGCCCAGAACACGCTGCCGCTGTGGATCTTCGGCGCGATCCGCCTGGGGCAGCAGTTGCCCGAGGTCAACGTCGTGGTCGGCTTCGTGCTGCTGTTGACGGTGATCCCCGTCGCCATCGCCGCTCGCCTGACCGGTGGCGGCGGCGTCACGCGCGCCTCGGTCGCGCCGCCGCGGCGGGAGCGAGGCGCGGCGGTGGATGTGCCGGCGTCGGCGGAGTTCGAGCCGGCCGGGTTGTAGCGAGCGGTGTCCGGCGCCATGCTCGAGCTCGACGCGGTCCTTGACGAGATCCCGCAGCTGGCCGTCCCCGGGCGGGAGGTGAGCCGGCTCTCGGGCGGCCTGACCAACTCCAACTACCGGGTCGTGGCGGCCGGGCGCAGCTACCACGTGCGCCGCTGGAGCGATGACACGGGCCTGCTGGCGATCGACCGCGACAACGAGTACATCAACTCGCTGCGCGCCGCCGCCGCGGGCGTCGGCGCCGGCGTGCTCGCCTACCTGCCCGAGCGCAACACGATGGTGATGGAGTGGCTCGAGGGCACGACGCTCAGCGCCGCGCGGTTGCGCCGCGGCGGCAAGCTCCTGCGCGACGTCGCCGCGGCCTGCCGGGCGCTGCACGGCGCCGAGCGCTTCCGCGACGACTTCGACATGTTCGAGATCCAGCCGCGCTATCTGGAGATCGTGCGCAGCCGCGGCTTTGCGCTGCCGGACCGATACGTCGCGTTCGAGCCCCACGTCGCCGCGATCCGCGAGGCCTTTGCGCTGCGCGATGAGGGCACGGTGCCGTGCAACAACGACCTGCTGGCGGGGAACTTCATGCTCACGCCGTCCGGTCTGCGCCTGATCGACTACGAGTACTCGGGCAACAACGACGCGTGCTTCGAGCTCGGCAACATCTGGAGCGAGTCCAACCTCTCGCTCGCGCAGCTGCAGGCGCTGGTGGGCGCCTACTACGGCCGCCCGGTGCGTCACAAGGTGGCCCGGGCGCGGCTCTGGGGCCTTTTGTCGAAGTACGGCTGGACGCTGTGGGCGTCGATTCAGGCCGGCGTGTCCACGATCGAGTTCGACTTCTGGTCCTGGGGTCTCGAGAAGTACGACCGCGCCGTCGCCGAGTTCGAGAGCCCGGAGTTCGAGCGGCTGCTCGACGAGGCCCGCCGGAGCGACTGAGGGCGGACCGCTAGCCCCGCCAGCGCCAGGCGGCGATGACCGTAGCGAGCGCAGCGTTGCCCTGCGACTGCAGGCTCGGCTCGCTGTCCAGCTCGGCATCGAAGATCTGATCGCCGCGGCGCGACACGATGTCGCTCTGCGCGTTCGCCAGGCCGGCGTAGGTGTAGGCGTAAGCGGTCTGGGCGGCATCGCTGCCGCCAAGGGTCGTTTCGTGTGCGGCCGCGGTGACGGTTTCAGCCAGCGCGCCCGGCGGGGTCCCGACGACGTTGGGCAGGAGCTCGAGCGCCGTCTGCGTCGCGGCGTCCACGTCCGGGACGGCGCCGTCCAGCGGGTGCAGTGCGACCGTCGCGGCGGAGACCTCGGAGATCGTGATCGAGATCGTCCCGGGCGGGGGGATCTCGGCGGCGGCGCCAGGGTCCGCGCCGGAGCTGAGCTGGTAGCTGGTGATTCCGTTTGCGTGGCGGACCGCCAGCTGCCAGCCCGAGGGGTAGGAGGTCGTGAACATGGCGGCGTTCAACGTCTGCGAGCTCGTTTGCGCGCCCTTCGGCCCGTGCACCGTCAGCGCCGCTATCGCACCCACGATGACGACGGCCACGAGCACCAGGATCAGCGCGACATAGCGTCGCGCCGGCACGACATATGGTGGCGACGGGGCTGCCTGAAACGCCAGCGCGGGCAGGTCGAGGGGCGCTGGATCGCCCAGCGACGCGAACGTGGGCTCGACGCTCACGCCCCCCGGATCGCTGTCCGAGCCAGTGCCTTGGTGCGTCATCTGCGTGATATCGGCGGCGGCGGGCGATCGCTGAAGCGGCGGTGCGCGGCGGTCGCCCCGCGCAACGGCGCGCGCTGGGGCAGCCGAGCCGGGCCGGCCCCCGCCCATGGTTAACCTCTGGGGGTCGGCCCACCGCGACACCCCCTGCGTCGAGATAGCGAGGCGTTTCATGAAGGCAGTCAGATTTGACCATTACGGCGGCGTCGAGGTGCTGGAGGTTCGCGAGGTGCAGCAGCCGGTGCCGGCGCCGGGCGAGGTGCTCGTCGCGGTGAGGGCCGCCGCGATCAACCCGGGCGAGATCGCGATCCGTGAGGGCTTTTTGGACGCGCGCTTCCCGGCGAGCTTCCCATCGGGGGAGGGAACCGACTTCGCCGGCGTCGTCGAGGAGCTGGGCGCGGGTGTCGACTCCTTCGCGGCCGGGCAGTCGGTGTGCGGCTGGAGCGAGCGGCGCTCGAGCCACGCGGAGTTCGTCGCGGTACCCGCCGAGCAACTCACGCCAAAGCCGGACGGCCTCGCCTGGGAGGTCGCCGGCTCGCTGTTCGTTGCGGGTATGGCCGCCTACGCGAGCGTCCAGGCCGTGGCGCCGGCGCCCGGCGAGGTGGTCGTCGTCTCCGGCGCGGCCGGCGGCGTCGGTTCTGTCGCCGTGCAGCTGGCCGTGCGCGCCGGAGCGACGGTGATCGGCCTCGCGAGCGAGGGCAACCATGCCTGGCTGCGCGACCATGGCGTGATCGCGGTCAGCTACGGCGACGGCCAGGCCGAGCGGATCCTGGAGGCCTCCGGCGGGCACATCGACGCCTTCATCGACACCTTTGGCGGCGGCTACGTCGACCTCGCGGTCTCACTCGGGGTGCCGGTCGAGCGGATCAACACGATCGCGGATTTCGAGGCGATCGGGCGTCTCGGCGTGCACGGAGAGGGGACCCACGCGGTCGGGACCAGCGAGCTGCTGGCGCAGCTCGCCGCACTGGCCGCCGACGGCAGCCTCGAGATCCCGATCGCGCGGACGTTCCCGCTCGTGCAGGTACGCGACGCCTTCGTCGAGCTCGCGCTGCGCAAGACGCACGGCAAGATCGTGCTGATCCCCTGAGCGGGCGTGCGGCGCGCAGCGCGGTGAAGGCGAGACGGCCGCGGCCGCGGCACGCTCAGGTAGCGTGAAGCCATGATCGACGTGGACACGGCGATTCGCACGCGGCGTACGCATAAGGCGTTCGGGCCCGAGCCGGTCGATCGCGCGACGCTGCTCGAGCTGTTCGAGCTGGCGCGCTGGGCGCCCAACCACCACCTCACGAACCCGTGGCGCTTTCACGTACTCGGCGAGCGAAGCCGCGCCGAGCTTGCCCGGCAGGCCGAGCTTGCCGCTCCCGGCGCAGCCAAGAAGCTCGATCGCGCACCGACGCTGGTCGTCGCCGCCGCCAGCTGTGCGGGTGATGCGGTGGCGCAGCGCGAGGATCTGCTCGCGGCTGCGATCGCCGCCTACCTCGTCCTGCTCGGCGCGCACGCACGAGGGCTCGCCGGCTACTGGCGCACGCTGCCGCTGCTCGATACGCCGGCTGTGCGCGCCGCGCTCGCGATCGACGCCGGCGAGCAGCCGATCGGGCTGCTGCACCTCGGGCGCCCCCTGGCGGACCAGCGGGTTCCGCCGCGCGCGGCGGTCGAGGAGTTCGCCACGTTCCTCGACTGAGAGAGTTCAGCCGAGAACCCCGCCGGCCGGGCCGGCGAGGGCCGGATCGCGCGGCTCACTCACCCGCGCCGCCGCGCCCGCCGCCGCGCCCATCCCCGCGCCGCGGCCAGTAGGCCTCCAGGTCGGCCAGGCGGGCCGGGCCGCGGGCGAGTGAGCCGACCGTCTCGGGTGCCCGGGCGCCGAGCTGGGAGGCGACGACGACAAACAGCTGGGCGGTCGTCAGCGCGTCGCCGATCGCCGTGTGCGGGGAGTGCACCGGCAGGCCGCACTCGCGCGCCAGCCCACCCAGGTCCAGGAACCCCGGCAGCTCGCCGTCGCGCTCGGCCAGCCAGACGCGGGCCAGCACGGCGGTGTCGAGCACCGGGCCGCGCAGCCGCAGCCGCAGCGCTCTCAGTGCGTCGCCCAGGAAAGCGCGCTCGACCGGCGCGTGGTGGGCGACCAGTACGCGGCCCGCCATCGCCGCGAGCAACGGATCCAGTCCCTCCCGCGCGGGCGGCGCGAGGGCGAGGTCGATGGCACGCAGGCCGTGCACGCGGATCGCCGACTCGGCGAGCGGCGCCGTCGGGCGCACGAGCCCGACCGCGGCGCCCTCCAGTCGCACGCGTCCGTCGTCGATCGGCAGCGCGCCGAAGGAGATGATCTCGCCGCCACGGCGCTCGAGCCGGCTCAGCTCGACGTCGACGACGCAGTAGCCGGCCTGCCGCCACGGCGTGCGCGCCGCGGGCGGGCGTGAGGCGAGGTAGGCGCGCGCCCCTTCACCC
>Ga0302319_10001882_pt1 | contig 46401 bp, 39 predicted proteins | sample Bog_T0_2_FD_203319 | JGI IMG/M metagenome (GOLD analysis project Ga0302319, IMG submission 203319) | Peat permafrost microbial communities from Stordalen Mire near Abisko, Sweden - Bog_T0_2 | ecosystem: Environmental > Terrestrial > Soil > Wetlands > Peat | place: Sweden: Abisko, Stordalen Mire...
TGGGGGCGCGGGGTGCTGGGGACGGACGAACCGGGGACGCACAAGGCGGAGCACGACGGGCGGGCGCCGGCGGGGGTTTTCAAGATCGGGACGATCTATACCTACGACAGGAAACTTCCCGAGGGTTCCGATTATCCGTTCCACACTGTCACCAGCAACGATGCGTGGGTGGATGATGTGACGTTGCCGGAATACAACAAATTCGTGACCATCGACCCGAAGAATCCGCCGCCGTGGTTTGAGAAGCAAAAAATGCGGCTCGGCGATTTTGCCTACCGGTGGCTGGTGGAAATCCGCCACAACTCCGACCCGCCGGTGCCGGGTGACGGTAGCGCGATATTTTTTCACATCCGCCGCGGCGAGACGCGACCGACATCAGGCTGCACCACCATGGCCGAGGAAAACCTGGCGAATCTCATCCGGTTTCTCCGCGCGGACAAGCATCCCGAATATGTTCTCCTGCCGTGGAGCGAATACCAGGCGAAATGGCAGGCATGGGGTCTGCCGGGGCCGGATGCGGTGAGTGCGATTGCGCCGGCTGGAAAATGAAACGCTTTGGACAAAAAAAGATTACCGGGCTTTGGCGGCATCTGTGGTCCCGGCAGGAACCGGTTTTTCACGTATTTTTTTTGAGGCCGCTTTTGAGAGGCTGAGGCAGAGATTTCTAAGTGATGCGGCTTGGCGAAGATGTATCGCTACGCGGGATTTCTCATGGGTGTTCATGATGCAAGTTTTTCGATATCCGCCTTGTCCTGGTGATTATTACGAAGTTGTTTGAGCTTGATCAAGCTCTCACGGGTTATCACCCGGAGTTTTGTGTTCTCCCATTCCATTTCATCACATTCAAGTATGCATTCGATCGCGTGATCCAATACGAGGATATCAAGCGGCAAGACATCCTCATCCTCCCGGCTGACTTTCGACACCCTCGTAATAGCGTCCTGGCCCGCGGTGAATTTCATGGGTGCGGCGCGCAACGTGTAGCCGAGTTCGTGCGCGATTTTCTCGATCTTTGGTGCACTGCCTTTAAAGGCAACCAGATCGATATCGAGAGTTGCACGGGGATGGCCGTGGACGGCCATCGCAAGGCCCCCGCAAAGAGCGTAGGGTATGTTCTGTTCATTCAGCTTTGCGACGAGCGATTTCAATTCCCGATCCATAAACAACATGGAGGAAGACTAAGCCGGAAGCCGTAAAAGCCAAAGGAAAACCGGTGAGTTCGTTTGTTTTACACCACAAAACAGCCGGACCCTTGCGGGCCCGGCTGTTGTTGAGTTTTGCGTGGTTCGGGTGTGGATTAGTAATCCATGCCGCCCATACCGCCCATGCCGCCGCCGCCTGGAGGCATCGCAGGACCCTTATCCTTCTCAGGAAGTTCGGTCACGACGCATTCAGTGGTGAGGAGCAGGCCGGAGATCGAAGCTGCGTTTTGCAACGCGCTGCGGGTCACCTTGGTCGGGTCAACGACGCCGGCTTTCACGAGGTCCACGTATTCGCCGGTGGCGACATTGTAGCCTTCGTTGCCCTTGCGCTTCTTGACTTCCTGCACGATGAGAGCGCCTTCCTGGCCCGCGTTGTCTGCGAGCTGACGGAGGGGAGCTTCCACGGCGCGGCGCACGATCGCGAGACCGATTGCCTCGTCGCCTTCTAGCTTGAGGTTATCAAGCGCCTTCTGGGCGCGGATGAGTGCGACGCCGCCCCCGGGGACGATGCCTTCCTCTACTGCCGCGCGGGTGGCGTGAAGTGCGTCCTCGACGCGTGCCTTCTTTTCCTTCATCTCGGTCTCGGTGGCTGCACCGACGTTGATGACGGCTACGCCGCCTGCGAGCTTGGCGAGGCGCTCCTGGAGCTTCTCACCGTCGTAATCGCTGGTGGTTTCCTCGATCTGCCGACGGATCTGGCTGACGCGGCCCTGGATGTCGGTCTGCTTGCCAGCGCCTTCGACGATGGTGGTGTTTTCCTTGTCCACGGTGATGCGCTTGGCCTTGCCGAGGTCGTCGAGCGTGATGTTCTCAAGCTTGATGCCGAGGTCTTCGGTGAGACATTTGCCGCCTGTGAGGACAGCGATGTCTTCCATCATGGCCTTGCGGCGGTCGCCGAAGCCAGGGGCCTTGACGGCTGCGATCTGCAGGGTGCCACGGAGCTTGTTCACCACGAGAGTCGCGAGGGCTTCGCCTTCGACGTCTTCCGCAATGATGAGCAACGGCTTGCCGCTCTTCGCCACTTTTTCGAGGATCGGGAGCAGGTCTTTCAAGCTGCTGATCTTCTTCTCGTAAATGAGGATGTAAGCGTTTTCGAGAGCGACTTCCATCGCTTCCGCGTTGGTCACGAAGTAAGGCGAGAGATAGCCCTTGTCGAACTGCATGCCTTCGACAACGTCGAGGCTGGTTTCGATCGACTTGGCTTCCTCAACGGTGATCGTCCCGTCCTTGCCCACCTTGTCCATCGCGTCGGCGATGATCTCGCCGATGGTGACGTCCCAGTTGGCGGAAACGGTTGCGACCTGTGCGATCTCGGTGCGGTCCTTGACCTTCTTCGAAATGCGCGCGAGTTCGTCGGTGATCGCCTCGACTGCCTTGTTGATGCCGCGCTGGAGCGAAGTTGGGTTCGCGCCTGCGGTTACATTCTTGAGGCCTTCCTTGTAGATGGCCTCGGCCAGGACCGTGGCGGTCGTGGTGCCGTCGCCGGCGATGTCGCTGGTCTTGCTCGCGACTTCGCGAACGAGCTGTGCGCCCATGTTTTCATAGGGGCATTCGAGCTCGATCTCCTTGGCGACAGTGACGCCGTCCTTGGTGATGGTAGGGCTGCCGAATTTCTTGTCGAGGATGACGTTGCGTCCGCTTGGTCCGAGGGTCGCCTTGACGGCGCGGGCCAGTTTCTCGACGCCGCGGAGCAATGCATGCCTCGCTGCTTCGTCGAATTGTAATTGTTTAGCTGCCATAATTATTTGATTTTTAAGCTTTTTAAGTTTGGTTGTTCAGCGACGGATTAACCGATGATGCCGAGGATATCGTCCTCGCGCATGATGAGGTAGTTTTCCCCGTCCACTTTGATTTCGGTGCCGCCGTACTTGGAGATCAGCACCTTGTCGCCCTTTTTCACCGTGAACTCGATCTTCTTGCCGTGTTCGTCATGTTTGCCGGTTCCGAGAGCGACGACTTCGCCTTCCTGCGGCTTTTCTTTTGCCGAATCAGGAATGATGATACCGCCTTTTTTTACTTCTTTCTCTTCGAGCGGGTGCACGAGCACGCGGTCTCCGAGAGGTCTGACATTGACTGCCATAGTTTTATTTTCCTTCGTTTTTTATGTTGCTGTTGTTTACCTGGACGTCAAAGCCGGCTCGAAGAGCCGGCTTTGGCGAAGTTAGTAAAGTTGTTTTATTGCCTGATGGTTTCCGCAGGTTCCCCGAGGGCCTTGAGCTTTTTAATCGTCACGCATTTTGTGAGCGAAGAATCGTAAATATACAACATGCCTGTGCCGCGGTCAAAAAAACCGACGCCGCTGTTGTTACTGAAAGTCACCATCTGCACCTTCGAGAAATCCGCAGGAGCCAGAGCCTGAACCTTGTCAGGCGCGGCAGCGGATTTCTCATCGGCAGCCTTCACCGGTTGCGCAGCCATGAGCGCGCAAGCGGCAAAAGATAACCAGGCAGATCGGCGTTTCATTAATTACAGGGCGTTACTTCTTCTTGTCTTCGTCGACGACTTCGAATTCCGCGTCGACGACGTCGTCGCCTTTTTTCGTGGCAGCGACACCGGGGTCGCCTGCTCCCGCATCGGGACCGCCCTGCTGCTGGGCGCCTCCGGCTGCGCCGGCGCTGGCGGCCGCCTGCTTGTAGAGTTCCTCGCTCACGCTCTGGAACTTGTTCTGCAGGTCGTCGTAGGCGGCCTTGATCTTGTCGGAATCCTCACCCTTGAGCGCTTCGCGCAGGGCTGTGATGGCGTCCTCGACCGGTTTCTTTTTGTCGGCGGGGACTTTGTCGCCAAGCTCCTTCAACTGCTTCTCGCTCTGGTAGGCCAGGCTGTCGGCGTTGTTGCGGATCTCGATGTTCTCCTTCGCCTTCTTGTCCTCGTCGGCGTGGAGTTCGGCTTCCTTCTGCATCTTCTCGATCTCTTCCTTGCTGAGGCCGCTGGAACCGGTGATGGAGATTTTCTGCTCCTTGCCGGTGCCGAGGTCCTTGGCAGTGACGTGCAGGATGCCATTGGCATCGATGTCAAAGGTGACTTCGATCTGCGGGGTGCCGCGAGGTGCCGGCGGGATGCCGTCCAGGTGGAACGTGCCGAGATTCTTGTTGTCGCGGGAGAGCGGACGCTCGCCCTGGAGCACCTTGATCTCCACGCCGGGCTGGTTGTCGCTGTAGGTCGAGTAAACCTGCGATTTGCGGGTCGGGATGGTGGTGTTGCGGGGAATCATGCCCGTGGCAACGCCGCCTGCGGTCTCGATGGCGAGAGTGAGCGGGGTGACGTCGAGCAGAAGCACATCCTTCACATCGCCCTTGAGCACGCCGGCCTGGATGGCAGCGCCGACCGCGACGACTTCGTCGGGGTTCACGCCTTTGTGCGGCTCCTTGCCCACGAGCTTGCGGGCAGTGTCGATGACTTTCGGCATACGGGTCATGCCGCCGACGAGCACGAGCTCATTCACGTCTTTTTCCGTGAGGTCCGCGTCTTTCAAGCAGGCCTTGACGGGAGCGATGGTGCGCTCGAAGAGGTCGTCCGTGAGCTGCTCCAGTTTCGCACGGGAGAGCCTTTTCTGAATGTGTTTCGGGCCGCTGGCATCCGCCGTGATGAACGGGAGATTGATCTCGTATTCCTGCGAGGAGGAGAGGGCGATCTTCGCCTTTTCGGCTTCCTCCTTGATGCGCTGGATGGCGTCGGCCTGCTTGCTGAGATCGACACCGGATTCCTTCTTAAATTCCTGGATGAGCCAGTCGATGATCTTGTTGTCCCAATCGTCACCACCGAGGTGGGTGTCGCCGTTGGTCGCCTTCACTTCGAAAACACCGTCGCCGATCTCGAGGACGGAAATATCGAACGTGCCGCCGCCTAGGTCGTACACCGCGATCTTTTCATCGGACTTTTTGTCGAGGCCGTAAGCGAGCGACGCAGCGGTCGGCTCGTTCACGATGCGCAGGACATCGAGCCCGGCGATCTTGCCGGCGTCCTTGGTCGCGTTGCGCTGGGAATCGTTGAAATACGCGGGAACGGTGATGACCGCCTGGGTGATCTTCTCACCGAGCTTGGCTTCCGCGTCTGATTTCAGCTTCGCGAGGATCATCGCGGAGATTTCCGGCGGGGAGTAGGTTTTCTTTTCGCCGTTCACTTCCACCTGGATGTGGGCGTCGCCATTAGCGGCCTTGACGATCTTGTAAGGGACGCGGTGTTCTTCTGAGTGGACCTCGTCGAACTTGCGGCCCATGAAACGCTTCACGGAGAAGATGGTGTTTGCGGGGTTGGTGACAGCCTGGCGTTTTGCCGCCTGGCCGACGAGACGCTCGCCGCTCTTGCTGAACGCGACGATGGAGGGCGTGGTGCGCGCGCCCTCGGAGTTCTCCAATACCGTGGGCTCGCCGGAGTCCATGACGGCCATGCAGGAGTTTGTGGTGCCTAAATCAATGCCTAAAATTTTTGCCATATAAGTATGTGTGAGTTGCTATTCCTTCGGATTCTTCTTAGCAAGGGGCGGGCCACTGATATGAAGTATCGTTAAGTCGTTTATTTTTAGATACTTAGACAATACGCGATTGATTGTCGGTGTGGGACATTGTGACGCTTTTGGCGCACTCGTTGGGGCGAGTGGGACAGGATGGCGCTGGTGGATCGGAAGGTAATCAGTGATCAGTAATCAGGGTTCAGGGTTCAGGGTTCAGGGTTCAGATTTTACTCTGGAGCGCCTTGACCGGGTTGGACTGGGTTGGACGATTTTAAGGTTTTCTATTTCCTGGTTTTTAGAAATTCGATGGTTAGTTTTAAACAATGATGAGTCTTTTAGGCCGGTATAGCTGAGTATAGGCCGGTAAGTTGTCGTGTTTGCCGCTACACCGCCCTGGCTGGAGTTTTATTTTATTTTTCATCTTGGATTACCTTGGATTTGATTGGATTTTATGGGGTTTTCAGAGAGCAAGGTTGTCTCGCTGCGCTCGGCTAGGTTGGATTACTCTGGGGATCCACTAGGATTGAAGTTGGATAAAGCTGAGGTTCGTCCGCAAATTGCGGATTTTCGCAGATTTTTAAAGTCAACGGGAGGCTGAAATTGGGTTCGTTTGTTCCAGAATGCCGTTTTGAGGAGGGCTTCACCACCAACTCGACTCTTGGAGAGGCTGAGGGGCGAGGGCGGCAATCACCAAGACACAAAGGTTCGGGGAGTTGCTGGGTTTCCCGTTTTGTCTGGCGAAGAAGCTTGGCTGGAAGCAATGAATTGCCTTATTTATTTAATCTAGCAAAATTGGCATTTGTTGTCAAGTACTTTGTAAACTTTGTGTAATTTGGCTCGGAGTTTTTGAAGTTTGTTGATTTCCCTCTTGAAGTCGCGGGTGATTGGCACAACAATCACCGTCCCTTTGACCTCGGCAGGGGCGGAGATTTTAATGGATGGGTGACAGAGCGGTCGATTGTGCACGCCTGGAAAGCGTGTGTACCTAACGGTACCCAGGGTTCGAATCCCTGCCCATCCGCTCCACAAATCACGCAGGTATGCAATTGGAATGAACCCTCTCACTGTCTTCAATTTTCTGATGCTTCCCGTCGTTGCAGCGGTTTGGGTGTTTTGCTGGGTTCACATGGATGCGGTTCGCGAACATGAGGCTGAGGATTTTAGAAACTTACGGATCCTCGGTTACAGTTACGAACTTCTGGACGCCTCGACGCAAAAGCCGATTTCCACCCTTGCCGAAGTGAAGGTTTCACAGCCCACGCCCGGTTTGCAAAGCCGCGTTGAAGGATCGAAGGAGGCGGTGCGGGTATCGGGGCTATGGATCGGCCATCCACCTCAGACGATTACCATCAAGGCACCCGGCTATGAACCGAAGGTTCTTGGAGCGGATGTTTATACAAGCGTGTTTCAAAAGCTATTTCTGACGCGCATAGTCGCGAAATGAAGTTCCTCCATGCGGTGCTGCAATAGCGTTGTCGTGGCTAGGGGAGAAGACGAAGCTCAGCTTCGGAGACAATGGCGTGACGAAGTTCAACTTCGTCACGAGGAAAAAATATCGTTTGCAGTGATACTACATTCTGGTATCATTCCTTGGTTGAACAACCGCCACAGAGAAACTCTTGCCCAGATATTCAAGAATCCTGTTCCGGCATCCATTAAATGGGCGAAGATTGAAGCCCTATTGAAGGCGCTCGGAGCCGAGATTTCTGAGGGTAGCGGTTCAAGGGTTCGGATATCGCTTAACGGCGTAAGGGCGGTTTTTCATCGACCGCATCCTCTGCCAACGACAGACAAAGGAGCGGTTAAATCAATGAGAAGATTTTTAACCGAAGGAGGAATTCAGCCATGATGACATACAAGGGATACCTGGGTTTAGTGCATTTCGACGATGAAGCCGAGATTTTTCACGGGGAGGTCACGGGGGTACGGGACGTCGTGACTTTCCAAGGCCGGACAGTTGACGAACTCAAGACAGCTTTTCATGAGTCGATTGATGATTATCTTGAGTTTTGCGCGAGCCGGGGAGAGGAGGCTGACAAACCATTTTCGGGGCGCTTTCTGCTTCGCGTGGATCCATCGCTTCATCGGCGACTAGCGGAATTAAGTGTGGAGGATGGAGAGAGCCTGAACAATTGGATTATCTCAAGACTTGAGAGCTTAGCCGGCGCAAGCCAGGTGATTGCAGGAATTTCCGTTAAGAAAACGCCGCAAAAGCGGGTCAATATTGCTAAAACAAAGAATTTTTAGACAGGATTAACAGGATAAACGAAAGTTGTTTGGCCGCTCATCCGCTCTTTTGAAGCGGGAGCCGGCCTGCTGCCAGCGGGAAACGACGATTGATCAAATTCCGGACTTGGCTAATATGACTCCATGGTGATCGTGGATGCCGACAAAATTGCCTCGGACTTGGGTTCGTGCCTTGAGAAGGTCGAACATGGGGAATCGTTTGTGATCGCAATTCATAACCGACCGATAGCGGAATTGCGGCCTACGGACTTACAATGCAAAAACCCGCGCCCGTTTGGCTTGTGTGCGGGAGAATTTCAAGTGCCTGACGACTTTGATGCGCCGCTGCCGGATGAAATCCTCGCAGATTTTGAATCGCGGTGAAACTGCTTCTCGATACGCACGTTTTCCTCTGGTTCATCAGCGGGTATGGGAAGCTGTCACAAGGTCATCGTGAAGCGATGAGATCCGCAGCCCCTTCCGGGGCTGAGTCAATTTTTATGCAAGCTACCGGTGGTTTGCACCGACCGGCTAATCTCCGTAAAGCCTCCGGCTTGAAAAATCGGGATCTTATTTGCGGCAACACGAAAATGCCGCAGGCTACCGGGATCGTGCCACCTGCAAAGATGATGCAACCCACCTTCGGGGTTGATGGGGATGGATGGCCGACCCAGGGTAGGCACTCCTGCGTCGTGCCAACCCATGGGCTATATGATGCAATCGCGTTGCGGTAGCTGCAGGATTCACCAGCCCTGAAATAAGCGAATAACTCATTTTTGGAATTTTTAGACATGCTCTGAGGGTTTCCGCTTCGCGCCGGTGGGTTCTTCGGACGCTCGCCGGGAGGCTCGCGCTCCCCGGAATTCGCTTTGACGCGTTGTTCGCATGGGGAGTCAGCGAGGAGGCGGTTCGTCGTGGGCTTTTCGGCGAGCCGCCGAAAAGTGCATCCGGGCCGGGCGCGCTACCCTGCCTGCGCAGCTCCAGGATTCAATGAACAAATGCGGTGAAGACCAACTTAAAGCCTGTTAAAAAGGCCTGCGATGTGGATGATCGCAGAAACGTTCCGACCTGCTTTAAAGAATGAACTCAAACGGGAGAATCCGAATAAAACCGAGCCGCCGGATCGTCTTGGGTTTTTTCTGGCTCGCGTTGATTGGGGGGCACATCGTGGCCGGCCTTCGCGGGTTTGGGGCCGCTTTTGATCATACGCCAAAGGCAACTGGCACGGATACTTACTGCGGGACCGACGCAATCCTGGGCGGCGTGTTGGGCGTGCCGGATGGATCGCGAAAGATACTGGATGCATTCGCGCAACTGCCATCCAGCGGCCCGGTGGTGGTCCTTTGGCCGAAAGACAGATTGAACGTCGTCATTGCCCCGCAGCTTGTGTCCTACCTCGAATGGCCGCGCCAGGTGTTGTCGGTTCCCATCGATACGAGGTTCGTGGAAGGCGCGGCCCATTATTATAACAGGCCTCCATTTGCCGCTGTCGTTTACCTCGTGCCGAACCCGCCTGCTGCCCGGCCCGGCAGCAAAAATATCCCTATCGGGAGGATGATCGTCGCGCCGGTCGTGCCAGACGCCAAATGATGTTCGTCTCCGTTTTGATCGCGCTGTTGACGATCATGGCCGCGGGCTTTGGCGCAAGCTGTCTGCTCTTCAAACGCGGCGAAGCGGTCCCGGCGGTCGAGGCGCTTCCCCTCGCGTGGCTGCTCGGCACGGCGTTCATCTCGCTGTCGCTCGCCTGCATGGGGACGGTCGCATCGGGGCTGGTGTTGCAGGGAATAGTGGCCGGGGGCTGTGCAATACTCGGTGTGGCCGGCGTGAGAGCATGGCGCGAAAAGCGATTGCAGATCTCGTTTCCCAAACCTGCAGGGCCGCTGGAGTGGATGTTGTGCCTCGTCCTGCTCGTGGAGTTCGCCATGGTGATTCGTTTGCAGTACCGGGAGGGGCTGGGGTGGGATGGGATACTTCTCTGGGAAATAAAAGCACGCTATGCCTTTCTTAACGGCGGTGTGATACCGAAGGCCTACTTCATGGATGAGACGCGGGTCTGGAGCCAGCCGTCCTATCCGCTGCTTTTCCCCCTCACCGAGACATGGCTTTACCTGTGGATGGGCGATTGCAACCAGAACTGGGTGCGCGTCATTTTTCCGGTTTTCTACGGGGCTGCGGCGCTTCTGTTGTGCGCGGGGGTCCGCCGGCTCACCGGCAAAAGATGGGCGGGTCTGGCAACGGCGGCAATGCTCTTCACCCTCCCGGGAATATGGAATTTCCTGAGCGGCTATGTCGATTTTCCGCTCGCTGTTTTTTACCTGGCGGCGGTGATTTATTTCCTCCGGCACCAGCGGGGTAATGCACCGTCGTCGCACCTTGTATTTTTCTCCATCCTTGCGGGGTTGCTGCCGTGGGTGAAACGCGAAGGCGCCATTCTTTGGTTTTGCCTCATGGTGATCGCGGGCTGCGAATTTCTGCGGCGGCGGGAATTCCGCAGAGCCCTCATCATTCCGCTGCCGGGTGTGCTCATTCTTGCGGGATGGAAAATTGCCATGCTGATCGTGAAGACACCGCCCTACCTGGATTTTCTGCGGCCGACGCTCGGCGCTGCGTGGGGAAACCGTGACCGTCTCGGACCGGTTTTTGCCACCATGGCGCGCTACCTCGTGGAGACTGGATTCTGGGGACTGCTCTGGGTTGCGTTCCCCGCGGCGCTTGTCTTCCTTGCGGTGAGGTCGCAACGAAAGATGTCCGCATTCCTTTTCCTGACTGTCGCCCTGCCACTCGGGATTGATGGCTGTCTTTATCTGCTAAGCGCGGAGCCATCCTACGTCACCCACATCCAAACCTCGCTGCAGCGGCTGATCATGGATGTTTCGTTGTCGGGACTGCTCACCGTTGCGCTCGCGGCGGCAGGCGATGCGCAAGGGGAATGACGCGGGGTTTCCTCCAGGGCATGGATCAATGTTGAAGCCAAATCGAAGAAGATAGCCGTAATAAGGAACATCGTTTGGCGTCGACCAGGGACAGGCAGGTTACCTATCAAATCACTCCAGTGATGCGGTCGGAGCCTTAAAAATATTCCAAAACACCCTGCACCGTTCGATATGTGGGCAGCCTTTTGATGGAACTATGTCCACCATTTGCTGGTCATTTCAATAATCGCCTTTCGATTTGGATGATGGCAGTAATGAGTGATTCCATATGAATGCCGATAGCGGCATATGCTTGGAGGATTGATCAGACATTCTGCAAAGCCCTCAAAATCTCCTATAGGTTTGGATCGACAGCATCGAAATGCTCCCGGATACGCAGGCGAAGAATCTTGCTGATCATTTCGAGCTGTTTCGTCTCCCATATACAATATCAATTCCAAGATGCCATCGAATCTCAAAATTCCTGAAGTCGTTTAAAAGGCTGAAGAAAATGAACTGACATCCATTGATCATGAGCATGGCAGATGATCAGTTGCGTCTCTGCCTGATGCCAATGAACCTTGTCCCGTCCGTTTGGACACCCTTCATGTTTCCATAACAGAAAGGCGCAGACTGCGATTTCCCCGTTTGATGGAAATTGATCCATTGATTGGAAAATTCATCAGTTTTCGTCACTCCTCTGAAGAGGAATTTTCCGGCTCTGTGTCAGAAACTGCCGCGGGTATTGCGTCCTCTATCATCAGCGTTCCCAAGGACTTCTTAAAAGCATCCAAAATGCTTCCTGCCTGTGGAATTGGAGTTTCGCTTTTATCAATTTGATTCGTATTCATGTTTGTTCTTTCCTGTTTATTTTTGCGCTTATTTGCCAACGGAATGCGTGCCGGGGGATTTACCTGGATATGCAATGCTCAATCGAGCGAGTAGCCGCAATCCATTGATCCTCAGCCTCAATCCAATGCATTTTCTCACGGCCTTCAGGTCGTCCTTCCTGTTGCCATATTTGGTAGGCAAGATTTTCAATTTCTTCCTTCACGGGCCCCTGAAGTTCGCCGGGTTTATGCATGTCACGACAATCGGATAAACAGCAGATGCATGATATGGGGTGTTTCCCTACCAGAACCAAAGGCACCCGCTTGCGCTGCAACTGGCCGTGGATGAAGAAGTAGTGAATCAAACGGAAAGCGTTTAACAAAGTATTGTTCGCATTGAATCGTCTTATGCTGCATAAGCAATCTGGTGAAAACGAATGGATCACATGACAAGGCGCTCAATATCCTTGCCGTGGATGACGAAGAAGGCGCCAGGGCGTCGCTAAAGCTCGTCCTGAAGCTGGCAGGACACCATGCGTTTGTAGCCAGTGATGCGGTCGAAGCCTTAAAAATATTCCAAAACACCCCTGAGCCGTTCGATCTGATCATCGCTGATCATGCCATGCGGGGATCATCGGGCGTGGATCTGGTTCGCAAGTTGAGAGAAAAGGGATACAAGGGCGAGATTGTGATTTTGAGTGCCAATGTGAATTTGGAAGCGGAGACAGAATACCGGAAACTCGGTGTTGCAGGACTGATGGAGAAGCCATTTAACATCAAGGATCTCAAGGAATGGACCCTTTGCATTCAAGAATGCCGTGAGCGACTGGCGAATGGTGAAAAGCCGCCGTGCACGCCCATGTCAAAAAACTTCTGCTGGCTCAATAGAGAGTAAGTGAGGAGCGCATGTCTCCCGTGGCATCGCCGGCGATCCACCGAAACCAATTCCAAGAACTGGTGTTTCTTTGGATGTAGAAAAAGAGCATTTTCATATTATAATAACGAACCATGAAAGTGATTTTTATATCCGTCGCTTTTCTGCTGACTTTAACAAGTCAGAATTTCGCAGCCGCAGTTTTACCAACGAGACCGGCGGAAACGAAGCTCCTTACAGAACTTAAAATTTCTGTCAAATTCGCAGGAAAGCAAAGCGGATGGGTCGTTGCGCCAAAGGGTTCGACCGTTGCGGTCAAACATGAGGGGCGGCACAAGCTGAAGATCGATTTCGCCGGTTTCCAAGCCTGGATTACACGATCCAGCACAGACTTCGACCAGAGGCTTGCCACTTTCAACGCCAACCAAAAAAAAGTGGCAGCCCAGGCCCAACATGCCAAAGCCGTGCAAGATGCCGCATTTAAACAAAAGCAAAAGGTCGCGGGCACTGATTTTCAGCGGCAACACGCCAGCTATCAGAACCCGCTGGACAACCGACCGTATCCTTATGACAAGACCGGAAACCCGCTGGATAAAGGTGCGTATGATCAACAACGAAGCGTCGTAGATTACTATGACTGGCTTGGAAGGCGTTATCACATCGGAACCTACGGTCAGCGGATTTACGATTAAACCGAACCCCAATTCCCTGAACATCCTTTTTTGGATTAATATCAAAAGCAACGACTATGCGAGGCCGATCTCCTTTGGTTTGGCGAAAGCCGGTTAATCTTGTACATCCTGTCTGAATAAAACTCAATTGCGTGGATATGGCTAAGGAGCGGCGTGTGCGTCGAGTTCCCTCATGAGGGCGTCGTCCAGATCGAGGAGAGCGGCGTGGGTGTTGCTTTCAAGGTGATCGACTTTTGATGTGCCGGGGATGGGGAGCATGACCGGCGACTTTTTCAGGAGCCATGCGAGGGCGATCTGGCCGGGGGTGGCGTTGAGCTTTTTTGCGGCTTGGGTGAGGGGGCCGTCGGCTTTTGTGAGGTTGCCGGTGGCCAGAGGGAACCATGGGATGAAGCCGATGTTCTCCCTGGCGCAATAGTCGAGGACGGCCTCGGAGTGGCGATCGGAGAGGTTGTAAAGATTCTGGACGGTGGCGATGGGCGCCAGCTTACGCACGGTCTTGATCTGGGCGACGGTGACTTCCGAGAGGCCGATGTGCCTGATCTTGCCCTCGCTTTGAAGATCGAGGAGGACACCGATCTGGTCTTCCAGGCGTACCTTGGGATCGATGCGGTGGAGCTGGAAAAGACCGATCTGGTCCACCTTCAAACGCTGGAGGCTGCCTTCGCAGCGTTCGCGCAGATAGCCGGGGCGGCCATCGGGGTTCCACTGATCGGGACCGGAGCGCTGGAGGCCGGCCTTGGTGGCAATGAGGAGATTTTCCGGATAGGGATGAAGTGCCTCGGCAATGAGGCGCTCGGAGACGAAGGGCCCGTAGGAATCGGCGGTGTCGATGAACGTGATGCCGAGCTCGATTGCGCGGCGAAGGACGGCGATGCATTCCTCACGGTCGGCGGGCTCGCCCCAAATGCCTTTCCCGGTAAGCCGCATGGCACCGAATCCGAGGCGATGGACGGGAATATCCCCTCCTATGGAAAAGGTGCCGCTTTTCGATGCCGGTTCACTGTGTGCGATGGTGTTCATATCGGTGGTTTCTTTCTGAAGTTTCGGATTTTGCAATTCATTTTCGGGCGCAGACGGCGTTCGTGCGACTGGATGAAAAGAGACGCTGATGCGCGGGTATCACCATAATCGTCTGCCGAACCTGATTTGGATTGGCGATTCACTATTATGACGATGAATCACGGTTTGATTGATGTTGTGTTTGCCCGATCGAGGAAGCAGACTCTGACTCTTAACCCTCAAGACACCCTCCTATGAGCTTTCGAATTTTCCCCTGCGTTCCTCTCGTCATCGCGCTATTACTTGCTGCCGCCCATGACGCCAAATCCCAAACGGCTGCCGCACCCACGACCTACTATCTTCGAAGCGGGGACACGGTGCTTTTCCTGGGAGATTCCATCACCGCGGAGACGAAGTATTATTATAAGATTTTCTTTGAGGACATCGATGCGAAATATCCCGAATTGATCCGCATCAACGGCCAAAAACCGAAGTATGCGCCCGATGCTTTCAAGGGAGCTGCGCTGACATTCGTCAACGGCGGGCTGAGCGGTGATACGGCCGGGGGCGGGCTCAAGCGTCTGCCGGATCTGCTTGCGAAGTGGAAGCCCACGGTGTGTGTCGTGTGCTTTGGAATGAATGACCGCTACAATGATCGTGACGGGTACGTGAAGAACATGAAGGCAATCGTGGAGATGCTGAAGGCAAACAAGATCGCCGTGACAATATTAACGTCGCCGAATGTGAGCTCGACCAAACACGCCGAGCTCAAGCCGTTCGTGCAGGTGCTCGGAACAATGGCCGGGGAAATGAAGTCACTTGCCGCAGAGGAAAAAGTCGATTTTGTGGACTGCTATACCCCCACCAAGGAAAAAGGCGACGACTCCGGGATTGATATCACGTGGGGGGACGGCATTCATCCCAATGAGACGGGGCATCGGATCATGGCTGACGCACTCGAAACGCACTGGGGATACGGCAAACCGCTCGCGAAATAGAGCTGTCCGCTTGTTTAATGTGCCTCTTTGGAGGATGGCTGTGAAGAGCCGGTGGTGAGTACGGGAACCGGAAATTCCTTGCCCAGATTGTCGAGTCCTTCGTGATCCAGGCTGAATGAGACCTTAGTAGATCCATCGCTTTTCCGGGTGAGTTTCAGCAGATAGATGGCATCGAAATCATTGCCATTCCAGGACGGCACCTGTGTCCCGTCACCGCCATGGGCCACCATTTCCTGCCGGACGAGTTTCTCCAGCATGTTATGCTCCCAGGCGATGAAGACCACCGAGTTTGCATAATCCGGCTTCTCCAGTTCCGTCTCCAAGCTGTCGATCTGGCTGTAGCCAAACAGCGTATTTACCGGAAGCCCCAGCAGGATGGCGGTGGGCTCGATGGTGGCCAGAGGCCGGATGTAACAGACCTGGATGTTTTTTTTTGCAAGCATCCCGGCAGGATCAGGCGCGAAAATGAAACCAGGCTTTCCAAACTTGGAGACGAGCACCGTGGGTAAAGCCAGGGAGCGGTTCAATCCCTTTACACTCAACTGGCCGATCTCGTCGGTCGTTTTTTCGCCATGGCGGATGCAGACCAGCGTCTCGACCGTGAGGCCGGCAGAAGGCTGCTGTGCCTTCGTCGATGCCGCGGGATCATTTCCGGCAGGTGCGGCGGTGGCATCGGCCGGAGTTGCGGACGTGCCATCCATCTCCGGCGCTTGGGCTTGAAGAAGGAGCGGAGCGAGGGAGACGATCAGGCCTCCAAAGACAATCAGGACTTTGCAAAATTTCCTTGGCATGCGGCATTCTGAACCTGCTTCCGCGATTTTTCCAATGCTATTTCAGATGGTCCTGTGCGAATTTGAGCCGCAATATTATTCCTGGGTCTTGCCAGGATCAGGCTGCACATTTTCCTGATCTGCGTTCCCGGTCAAAATTTCGTCGCCGGTGGGCGGCCTTTCCCCGGTGATCAGTTGTTCCTGCAAGCGGGAGAGTTCCTGCTCGAGCTGGTATATTCTCGCGATGATCAACCTCAACGGCTCTTCATTTTGCGCCTGGGTTTCCTGTTTCCTGCCGCCGCCTTGCAAATTCATTTTCCTGGAACCCAATGCCCGTGCGCGATCCAGCGCGAAGAAAGAAATTATAATACCCAAAAGTGCCGCCGCTCCGACCCCGATGAGGATTAACCGAAGCAAAACTATCCCGGAGGAGAGGTTCTCGATTTGTTCACCCAGCTCGTGATGAAGTGCCGGATAATTGTCGTCCAGCGTCTGCGCCTGGAGCTTGACTGCGGCGAGGGTTTGCTTTTGGGCGTCGAGCTTTGAAGCGAGGTCATCCACGGTGAGTTTCACGGGAGCGGGCGGTGCGGTAGGGGATGGCGACGGGACTGATGGAGCCGGCTGCGACTCGACAGGCGCTGCCGGGGCGGGGACGGCTGGCTGTAATCTGGACTCCGCAGCGGTCACGTATTTCTGAAAATTCCCGTCAAAATCGGCGATGGGAACAGGGCCGGCGATCGCGGTAAGGGCCTCCCGAAGATCCCTGTGTTCCCGCGCGAGGGCTGCGAGATGCGTCTCGAAATCAGTAGTGATCTGTGCCGCATCGTGGGAAAAGCCATCAGCGGCGATGCCCTTGTATTTTTCCCATTCATCGTGTGCATCGTTTTGAATCCTCATGACCGCGGCGCGATCCGTTGTGGGATCATTGAGGATCGGCGCGACTTTTTTGGTCAGGTAAGCCGATGTTTCAACGGGGGCATCTGTGATCAATTTCCGCCATGAGTCTGCATAAAGACTGCCATCGGTGAGCTTTGCAAGCTCGTCATCGGGAGCGGCGGAGGATCCAACCGGGATGGCAGTATTAAAGACTTTCTGGTAGAGGGGCGCGATGATTGCGCGCCTGGCGTTGTTATCCGCCTGGATGCCTTGGAGAATCGCATCAGAATTTGCTTTGAAGTAATGTTTATAATTCCGGCTCAGATCGTCCAACTCCCTGTGGATGTCGCTGATCACGTCCCAAGTCGTCGGGACCGGGCGATGGGGCGCTGGAAAAGCCCGGGGGGCGCAAACGCACACGAGGAACGCGACCAAGGGGAAATATTTGAAAATACGAGTGTGCAAGCTTTGCATCATGAAGATTCGCAGCACTATAGCAAACCTATCGGCGGGTTCCAGAATAACAACAGGCTGGCGATGCTCTAATCGCGATGGAAGACGAGGCTTGGAATGACGTCCCTGCGTTCTCTTTTTTAAATACCGCCGGTGAAAAGCAGGTATGCGGCGCAGGCGAAGAAAGCAAGAACTCCCAGGAAAGTGAGTATAGTGAGGAAGCGCAGGAGCGATGTGCTGAGGGTGCGTGAGCCGAGCGCGTGTCCACACTTTGGACAGGACGTTTCCCCCGGCAGAGATTCATTGCCACATGATGAGCAAACTCTGACGAAAATGGCTGGGGTAGAGCCGGACATATAGGTAATTTCACCTATAAGAATATTTAGAGTCGGGTCAACAGAATTATGGGCATTGTGGAGATAATTAATTTTTGAAAATTACCCGGGAAAAACGGCATTTGTATAATTGGAAACGGTCCGTATAAATTCGTGCCAATGGCAGAATGCTCAGGCAGTATAGCGGCGATGCGGGGCTTGAAATATTACACCAGCAACCAGCTCGAAACGCTGGCTCAGTCGCTTGCCGGGGCCGTGTCTCAACCGCAGGCTTCACCGCTCGCCAGGGAGGTGATCGTGGTGCAAAGCCGGGGAATGTCGCGCTGGGTGTCGCTGCAGATCGCGGAGCAGACGGGCATTTGCATGAATTTTGAGTTTCCGTTTCCACGGGCGTTTGTGGACCGGGTGCTGCGCGTTTTTTTTCCGGAAATGGCTGATGCCGCGCAATTCTCCAGCGATGTAATGGCGTGGAAAATCGACGCTTTGCTGCCGGCGCTGGCGTAGGAGAGGGAGTTCGGACTGGTGAGGAATTATCTCGAGGGAGGCGACGGGCTGAAGGTGTTCCAGCTTGCTGAAAAAATAGCGTACCTGTTCGACCAATATCTGGTTTATCGCCAGGAGATGATCCTGCGCTGGGAGCGCGGCGCGGCAGACAGGAATTGGCAGGCGATCCTGTGGCGTGAACTGGCAGGGAAGAGGCCGTCGATGCATCTCGCGGCTGTGAGCGAGTTGATTGGAAAACGCATGGCTGCCGGGCTTGGCGACGCCGTGATCGCTGAGCTGCCGGAGCGGGTTTCGGTATTCGGCATTTCGTCGCTGCCTCCGTTCTACATGCGGGTGTTTTTTGAACTGGCGCGGCATTGCGAGGTGAACCTGTTTTCGTTGCATCCGTCGCAGGAATATTACGGGCAGGATTTGTCCCCGAAAGTGAGGGCGAAGCTCGCGGCGCGGATTGCGGGGCGTGGAGTGAAGGTTTCGGAGGACGAGTTCGCGGACGGCAACCCGTTGCTGACTTCGCTGGGGAAGCTGAACCGGGATTTTGTCGAACTGCAACTGGAGACGGACGAACGGGCGGAATTTGTCTCGCAGGAGCAGCCGGAGCGATTCGTCGAGCCTGATGGCAGCAGTATGCTGGCGGTGGCGCAATGGGACATCCTGCATGCGCGCAGCCGTGGCGATGCGGAGAATCCCAAGGTGAAAGTTGCGGCAGGCGATTCCTCGATCCAGGTGCATGCCTGCCACTCGCCGATGCGGGAGGTGGAGACTCTGTATGATCAGCTCCTCGATCTTTTCAACAACGACCCGTCTTTGAAGCCGCGGGATGTGATCGTGATGATGCCGGATATCGAGAAGTATGCGCCGTTCATTGAGTCGGTATTCGCGTTTCCCGAGGAGAGGAGCCTGTATATCCCCCATAGCGTGACGGACCGGAGACCTCGCAGCGACAGCCCGGTGGTGGAGACATTTCTAGCACTGCTGGCGATGCCGGGGAGCCGATGCACAGCCACGGAGATTTTCTCGCTTCTGGACCGGGCACCGGTGCGGGCGCGGTTCAAATTCACCGAGGACGACATGGCGCTGATGCGGAGGTGGATCGTGGAGACGGGGATCCGGTGGGGAATTGATGCGAAGCACTGGGCGGAATTCGGATTGCCGGAGATGGATGCGAATACGTGGCGAGCGGGGTTCCGGAGGTTGCTGCTCGGGTTTGCCATGACGGGAAATGATCGCACGATGTGGGAGGGGATGATGCCGTACGAGGGCGTGGAGGGGAATGATGCGGAGACGCTTGGGAGATTCATCACGGCGGTGGAGGCGATTTTTGCGATCGTGGAGGAATTGCCTCGTGAGCGGCCGCTGTCGGAGTGGGCCGATGCGCTGGGCGGGGTGGCGGAGACATTTTTCCTCGCAGAGACACCGCAGGAGGCGGGGGATGTGCGGCTGATCCAGGGTGCGCTTGATCAGGTGCGAGAGGTTGCAGAGGTGAGCGGTGGGAAACGGGAGGTGGAGTTCCGGGCGATGCGGCATTACCTCACGCAATTGCTAGGCGACACGGAGCAGCGGGGCGGGTTTCTCACGGGGGGTGTGACGTTCTGCGCGCTGAAGCCGATGCGGAGTATCCCGGCGCGGGTGATCTGCCTGATCGGGATGGATGACCAGGCGTTTCCGAGGCAGCCGGTGGCGCCGGGGTTTGACCTGATGGCGAGGGAGAGGCGGTGCGGGGACAGGTCGGCGCGGGATGATGACCGGTACAGTTTCCTCGAGGCGATTGTGGCGGCGCGGGAGTGTTTGTATGTGAGCTACCTGGGACACTCGGCGATTGATAACAAGGAGGTTCCGCCGTCGGTGGTGGTGAGCGAGTTGATGGATTATCTCGGCGAGGCTTTTGAGTTTCCGGAAGGGAAGAGCGCGCGGAAATTTGTGACGAGGGAGCACCGGTTGCATGCGTTCAGTGCGCAATATTTTGATGGGAAACATCCGGGGCTTTTCAGCTACTCGGTGGCAGGGATGGCGGCCAGCAGAGGGTTGGCAAGGGTTGGCAAGGGTTGGATATCCCCGGCAATGGAGCAACTTCCGGAGCCGGGGGAGGAGGCGCGTGAGGTGGAGTTGGGAGGGCTGATCCGGTTTTTCTCGAATCCTTGCAAGTATTTGCTGCGGAACAGGTTGGGTATCAACCTCGATCTCGATGAGGGGATGCTGCAGGATAGCGAGCCGTTTGTGCTTGGGGGACTTGTGCAATATCAACTGAAGCAGGAGCTTGTGGCGGGGGCGCTGGAGAATTATGAGGCGACGGCTGAGCAATTTGCGGCGCGGGGGTTGCTCCCGATGGGGGAACCGGGCATGGCGCATTTTAATACAGTGAGCCGGGCGGCGGGGGCGTTTTCCAAGCGGCTGGAGCCGGAGCTTAGCGGCGGGGCGCCGGGTGAGCCGCTGGAGGTTGATTTGCAGATCGGGGTGTTTTCGCTGACGGGGAGGGTTGAGCCGATCCATGGGGAGCGCGTGGTGCATTTCCGCTGCGCGAGGCTGAAGGCGAAGGACAGGCTGCGGGCGTGGATCAACCACCTTGCGCGATGCGCGGCGGAGCCGGAGGCGGCGCGGGAGATGGTGCTGGTGGGGGAGGATGAGGGGGTGAAATTTTTGCCCGTGAAGAATGCGAGGGAATTGCTCGGCGGGTTGCTGGAGAATTACTGGCGCGGGCTGCTGGAGCCGTTGCCGTTTTTTCCGGAGATTTCGTTTGCGTATGCGTATGCGGTGGTGAATCCGTCATCGCGGGCGAAGCTGTCGCCGGTCCAGAAGGCGCGCTCGGCGTGGGAAGGGCGTGATTCGAAGAATAATGAGTCGAATCAATATGCCTATGAGGATTTTTGTTTTAAAGAGCGCGATCCGATCGGGGAAGAGTTTGAGCGGCTGGCGATGGAGATTTTTGAGCCAATGCTGAGGAATGGGAATTCCTTGAATGTCGGAAAATAGCGGGATTGCATGCGCTTGACCTGCCGGAAATTCGATGAAAGAGTGAACCGGAGAAACCCGCAAAAATAAATGCCTGAGATTTCCAAATTTTATGGTGTGCGGATCACGATGAATTACAACGACCATTTGCCCCCGCATTTTCACGCGCAGTACGCTGAATATGAGGCGCAATTTATCATTGCCACCGGCGAAATCCTCAATGGAAGCCTGCCCGGGCGCGCACTTGCAATGGTGGCAGAATGGACGGAGCTTCATCGCGCCGAACTGGAGGAAAACTGGAGATTGCGCGGTCTGATGCAACCACTCAACAGAATCGAGGGACTAAAATGAGACCACGGCTTAAATCCATGCGATACAACGGAGATTTTCGCATCGCCTTCACCTATGAAGACGGCCTGGTGGGCGAGCTTGATTTCAAGAGCCATGTGGAGGCCCTGAAAGGTCCGGTGGCCGAGCCGCTTGGCGACGAAAGTTTCTTCGGCCAGGCCTTCATCGATCACGGGGTCGTCACATGGCCGAATGGATTCGATATCTGCCCCGACGTGCTCCGGTTTTGGTGCGAACAAGGGCGGGTTCTTCCCGAGGATGAAACCAATGCGCACTTTGCAAATCTCGCGGCAGCTTAAAGACTGGCGCGCCGGAAAAAACCTCAGCCAGGCGGAAGCCGCTGAAAAACCTGGCGTTCCCCTCCGCACCCTCCAGCAGTGGGAACAGGGGAGACAGTCTCCACGCGGGCTGGCTTTGAATACGCTTCTGGAAAAGCTGCTGAATTGACCAAGAACAGCATGCTTGCGAGTTTCGCAATTGTCTCGTGCGCTTGACCTGCTGAAAATTCGCAATAGGCTTATTGGCATGAGGCAAGCGATTATTTATCCGGGTGAGGATGGTTTTTGGGTCGCCGAGTGTCCGAGCCTTCCGGGCTGTGTTTCACAGGGTGAGACACGCGATGAAGCGATTCTCAATATTCGCGAGGCGATAGATGGTTACATCCTTGCCCTTCAAGACGACAAACTGCCAGTTCCAGAGGAGCATTTTAACGCGCTTCTGGTGGCAGTATGAGCAAATTGCCGCAGGTTTCCGGCGCAGATGTCGTTCGTGCACTCCAGAAGATCGGCTTTTCGGTTCGCCGACAGCATGGGAGCCATATCATCATGCGGAGGGATGAGCTATTCGCCCAAACCGTGGTGCCGAACCACAAGCAGATTGACCGGGGGACGTTGCGTGCCATCCTGCGCCAGACTGATCTCAGCGTGGATGCGTTCGCCGATCTGCTTTAAATCCAAGGTGGCCCGAGCGCGGGATATTACAAAAAGCCCATCCTGTCCGCTATGAACATGCTCGTTCCATTTGAATCCGCGGCGACGTCTTTGCACAAGGGGACGACGCTGATCGAGGCGAGTGCGGGCACGGGGAAGACTTTTACGATTGCGGGGCTGATTTTGCGGCTGGTGCTGGAGGAGGGGATGGGGATCGGGGAGATCCTTGCGGTGACCTATACGGTTGCGGCGACGGAGGAGTTGCGCGACCGGGTGAGGCGGCGGTTGCGGGGTGCGCTGGATGATTTGCGGCGGGGAAAATCGGAGGATGAGACGGTGGGGAAGTGCCTGCGCGATGGGAAGGCGGCGGCGGGGATTCATGCGCTGAACACGGCGGTGCAGAATTTCGACGAGGCGCAGATTTTTACGATCCACGGGTTCTGCCAGCGGGTGCTGCGGGAGAATGCGTTTGAGAGCGGGGCACTGTTTGACATGGAGATGCTCACGGATTCGTCCCCGATCCTCGATGAGGTGGCGCGGGATTTCTGGCGGCAGAAGTTTTACCAGGCTCCGCCGTTGCTTTCGCGACTGGCGCTGGCGCGCGGGGAATCGCACGAGAAATGGGCAAAACTGCTCAACCGGCTGCGGAACCATCCGCGCATCCGGATTCTGCCGGAGGCGGGGGAGCATGATTGCGCGGTGCTTGCGGGGGAGATGGAGCGGAAGTTTGACGGGATTGTTGCGGAGTGGGGGAGGAGCCGGGCGGAGGTGGTGAAGATTTTGGAAAACGACAAGAGCCTGTCGCAGGCGAAGGATTACTATTCTCCGGATGCGGTGGAGGAAATCGTGCGGTCGCTGGACGAACTGGGGAGGGACTTTGAGGGGGCTCCGCCGGGGGTGCTGGATGCGATCGACCGATTAACGACTTCCAAGATTTCCGAGAAGCCGTTGAGGGGCAGGACGCCGCCGCGGCATGCGTTGTTTGATTTGTGCGAGGAATTTTCGGTGAAGGCGCATCATTACTTCAGCGAGCTGAAGCATGATTTCCTGGCGTTTGCGCGGGTGGAGATGCCGCTGCGGAAGGCGCGGCTGAATGTGGTGACGTATGACGATCTGCTCACGCGGTTGCACGAAGCGCTGACAGGCGACGGGGGCGCGGCTTTTGTGGCGATGCTGGGCGGTACTTATCGCGCGGCGTTGATTGATGAATTCCAGGATACCGATCCGATGCAGTACGAGATCTTCTACAAGATATTTGCGGACGGGGAGCATCATCTTTATTTCATTGGCGACCCTAAGCAGGCGATCTACGGGTTTCGCGGGGCGGATGTGTTTACTTATATCCGCGCGGCGCGCGAGGCGTCGGAGAAATACACGCTGACCACGAACTGGCGCTCTGAGAAGGGGCTGCTGGGGGCGATGAATCTGCTTTTTGAGAGCCATCCGGAACTCGGCAAGGACATCGAATACCGGGTGGTGAACGCGCCGCAGAATCCGCGCTCGGGTTTTGAGGAAATCAACAGCGACGGGGCGGCGCGGTTGCGGTTCCGCTTTTTGCGGAATGACGATCCGGGGGCGAAGGGGATCACCCAGGCGAATGCGGAGCGGGATATCGGCCGGGCGGTGGTGGCGGACATCGCGCGGTTGAAGGCGGGCGGGGCGCGGCTGGGATCGCGGGAACTGAGATACGGCGACATGGCGGTGCTGGTGCGGACGAATGCGCAGGCGACGGACATGCAGGAATTGCTGCGGGCGCGGGGCATCAAAAGCGTGCTGAAGACGGACAAGAGCGTGTTCAAGAGCGGTGAGGCGATGGAGACGTTGATGCTGCTGGAGGGATTGCTGGAGCCGGGGCACGGGCATTTTTTGAACACGGCACTGGTAACGAGTCTGTTCGGGGTGCAACTGGCGGCCCTGCTGGCCCTGGAGGGGGATGAAGCAGAGCGGCAGGTGAAGCTCGAGCAATTTCTGGGCTATCGCGACCTCTGGAGGGAGTCGTGTTTCATGGCGATGTTCCGGTCGCTGCTGCTGGAGCAAAAAGTGCGGGAGCGGCTTGTGCAAATGCCCGGCAGCGAGCGGAAGCTGACGAATTTCCTGCATCTCGCGGAATTGCTGCACCGGGAGGAGACGGCGCGGCAGCTTACGCCGGATGCGCTGCGGCTCTGGCTGCGGAAACAGATTGCGGGCGACGAGATTGTCGAGGAACACCAGCTCCGGCTGGAGAGCGATGACGACGGGGTGCTGATCGCCACGATCCACAAGTGCAAGGGGCTGGAGTATCCGGTGGTGTTCTGCCCGTTCTTTTTCAAGGCGGCGGACAGTCCGATGCGCGACGAGATTTTGTTTCATGATCCGGCTGCGGATGGGATGCTCACACTTGACCTGCGGGAGACGGAAGAAACCGCGGCGAATGACCTGCTTGCGGGCGAGGAGCGGGTTGGGGAAGCGCTGCGGATGCTCTATGTCGCGCTCACACGGGCGCAGAATCTTTGCCATGTCTATCTGGGCGATATTTCGAAATTTGAGGATTCGACGCTTGCGCGCGTGCTCGGGAACGTGCCGCCGATGCCGGTGTTGCAAGTGCTGGCAGAGAAATCGCAGGGGGCGCTGGATGTCACGTTGATCGAGCGGGAGGCGGATGCGGCGGTGAGGGCGCCGTTGGCGAAAGAAGGGGATGGCGGGGAATTGCGGGCGCGGCATTTTGACAGGACGATCCCGCAGACGCGTATGATCGCGAGTTTTTCGTCGTTGATTTCCGACAGCACGGCGATGGAGGAGGACCGGGACGCGGGCGAAGTGGCGGTTGCGACCGTGGAGGCGGAGATTGTGACGGATGCGCTGCCGGATTTTGAGCGCGGGGTGCGGGCGGGGCTATTCTGGCACGATGTGCTGGAGCATCTTGATTTCCAGAAGCCGGAGGCGATCAACGGGCTGGTGGCGGATACGCTGGTTTCGCATGGTATGAATGCGGCGCATGGGGATGCGATTTGCGCGCGGGTGCGGCAGCTTTTGAAGGCGGAATTGCAGCCGGGGTTGTCGCTGGAGCGGATTTCCACGAAAGAACGGCTGGCGGAGGTGGAGTTTTCGTATCCTGTGCCGTCGTTGACGCCGGAGCGGATTCGCGCGGTATTTGCGAAGCATGGCGGCGATCCGGACGCGGCGGATTATTTGCACAGTCTCGGGCGGTTGAAGTTCCAGCCGGTGGACGGGTTCATGCGCGGGTTCATTGACCTGCTGTTCCAGTTTGAGGGGCGGTATTACCTGGTGGACTGGAAGTCTAACTGGCTGGGATCGAAGCCGGAGGATTACAGCGCGAAGGTGTTGCGATCCACGATGTTGAACAGCTTTTATTTCCTGCAATACCATCTCTACACGGTTGCGGCGGATTTGTTTTTGAGCCGGCGGGTGCCGGGTTATGACTATGAGAAACACTTCGGGGGGGTGTTTTACATTTTTTTACGGGGCGTGGATGCGGGGAAGCCGGGGCAGGGGGTTTATTTCGATAAGCCGGATGGGATGTTGATAAGGGATTTAAAGTTTTAAGTTTTAAGTTTTCAGGGTTCAGGGTTCAGGGTTGTCCGATTTGCGGGTTGGGGTTAGCTTGATCCAATCAATGAATATGAATCCGAAGGTTGGTGTGTATTTGGCGAAACTCAAAAAGTGGCGCGAAGAGGAGGAGGAATTGAGAAGGATCATCCTCAAATTTCCGCTGACCGAAGAATTGAAATGGGGTAAACCGTGTTATTCGTTTCAGGAAAGTAACATAGTTATCATCCAAGGATTTAAAGACCACTGTGCACTTCTGTTTTGCAAAGGCGCCTTGTTGAAGGATCCCAATGGTATTCTCAAGAAACCCGGGGAGAGTACGCAGGCAGCCCGCCGGATTTTGTTCACCAATGCCCGGGAAATAGCCGGGATGAAGCCCATCCTGAAAGCCTATATCCATGAAGCCATTGAAGCGGAGAAGGCCGGGTTGAAAGTGGATTTTAAAAGGAACCCGGAACCTGTTCCCGAAGAGCTTCAAAATAAACTGGATGAAATCCCTGCCTTGAAAACTGCTTTTCATGCGCTGACGCCGGGGCGGCAGAGGGCATACATTCTTTATTTTTCCGCAGCCAAACAATCCAAAACCCGGGAGTCGAGGGTTGAGAAATGCATGCCACAAATTCTCAAAGGAAAGGGATTCAATGAGCCGTAACTGGATTGATAGGAAGAGCCGGATTGTTTGGTTAGGAGCCACTTACAAAACTGGCATCCTCAAGTTCGAAGCAAATGTCCGATGTTGACTGCAAGCAGGCGATTATACAATCCCACACCTCGTCGAGTACGGCTTGTCCGCAAAGCTTCGTGTCATGGCCTTCGTAGTCAATGGCAATAGCTATGCAATTGCGAGCCGTATCCCAAACTGCGCTCGGACGAAAAAGCCATGGTCGATGCTGAAATTCATCCAGCAAATCCGGCAAACCATTCCGAGCCTCTGCTTCGATGAATCCTCGGACAGCAATCGTAACGTGAATGAAGGCCATAAAATTTATGGAGGTTGAGGGAAGAGTCCGCGTGTGCAAAAATTATTCGGGCTACGCAGGGGAGGCCGGCCCTGACCAAGGCTGGAGGTTCAGGCAATAGCGGATAGTGAGTTTGTCCGGGGTGGATTCCACGAGGTGTTTGATGGAATGGACGGTGTAGCGGATTGGCTGCGACGGACTGGCGGTAATACCGACTCCGTTGAGACGGGGCCAACCGGTGTCGTCAAAGCGGTCGCCAACGTGGACCGCGGTAAACGGGGTGGTGGAATAAAAGCGGGCGATGGGTTTGTGAGCCCCAGAAGTATCGCAAAGCTCCAGGATGTATCCGGTGGGAGACACGGCGTTATATTAGCTTTACGCCGCTGGTTTTGTCCCGAGGATTCGTTCATACTCTTTACCGTGCAAACTGGTTGTCGCATCCCATGAATCTACGTTCCAAACTTTTCTGTGCAGCCGGCATTTGTGCGCTGGTGGCGCTGGCTGTGTGGCGCGACCGGCAGGATGCTTGCGGGCCATTTCCTGACTGGCAGACGTCGCCCTATGTTCTCCCGTATCCGGTGGGGACAACTTATTATGTGAACCAGGGGAATTGCTCCACGGGCGGGCATCATGGTCCTTATAAATATGCCTATGATTTTGTGATGCCGATCGGGACGACTGTGACTGCGGCGCGGGCGGGAGTGGTGGCTGAGATCCGCATGAAGTTTCGCAACGGGCAAGCTAGTGAGGGGGAGTCGAACTGGATCAAGGTCCGCCATGCGGATGGGACGATTGCGGCGTATGCGCATCTTACGGAGAATGGGGCTCTGGTGAAGATTGGCGATCACGTGGTTGCGGGGCAGCCGATCGGGTTGAGTGGCAACAGTGGCAATACGGGCGGGTTGCCGCATTTGCATTTTCATGTGTGCCCCTGTTCGGAGCCGGTGGATTGCGGGACGTTGCCGGTGACTTTTTGTAATACTGACGCGAATCCTGATGGGTTGCAGGCCAAGCGTAGTTATACGGCGCTGCCGTATGCCGGCCAGACGGGGAGATAGGACGTTTTGAGAGGGATTCGTGCGGTTGGTTTTTCTTGCTGCCTGATGTGTGGGGTGGAATGGCGATTTTTTTAGAAGTGACGCGCCGTTTCATCTTTTCGGCGGGCCGCCGAAAAGAGCACCCGGGCCGGGCGCGCTACCCGGAGCATGCATGGCACGTGGTGTGTCGTATAGCGTCTCACCAGCAAAGCAGCAGTTTATCTTTGCGTCGGTCTGCTTATGGCGGGTGTTTAAACGGGCACGTCTAAAGAGTAAAAGTTCGTTGCGGCGAGGACTCCGCAACCAGCACGCCAGAGTCGTGCGCTCCCCGGAGGAAGAGAGCAACGCTATCGCGTTGGCGGGCGCGTGTGAGCTAAATGAGCTATTTCTTGGGGCCATGTTGGTTAGGTTGCTATGCATGGATGTTCGATGTCGTTGTTATTGATGATCACCGTGGCGGCGCTCCGAGGTTCGCATTCCGCGAAGTAGAGCTTCTGGCCTTCGATATAGCGGCGGTTTGAGGCGGCTTGGGGGTCGGGGGAGCCCTGGCCTCGGGATGCGCCTCTTGGGATTGAGATGGAGAAGTCGACATCGAGGAAAATGGAGAAGTCCCAATAGTGGCGGAGGAGGTGGCGGTGGAGGAAGATGCCGTCGAAAAGCAGGATGGAATCCGGGGTTGCGTGTTCTTCCGGGGAGGCGACCGGGGAGTCTTTCGTGTGGTCGAAGGCTGCGCGCTTGTAATGAAGGTTTCCTCCGGGGCTGAGGGGATCGAGGAGGAGGGTTTTTAGTTGGTCGTAATTGTAGGAGTCGTTGAAGAAACCTTGCGGGGATGTTTTTCCGGCGCGGTATCGTATGGCTCGCGGGTTGTGGAATGAATCGACGGATGCGCGGATGACGGGGCGGCCGGATGGGGAGAGGACGGCGGCGAGTTTGTCTGCGAATGTTGTCTTGCCTGCGCCGTCCACGCCGTCGATTGCGATGCGGAGGATGCCGGTGTGCGGGAGGGCAAGAATTCGGGTGGCGATTGTTTGCAGCAGCAATTGACGGGTCATGGGCGGAAGTTGGCTTCGATGATGTCGCATGCGGTTTTAACGCCGTTTTCTTTTGCGACTGTGCGGCCTACTTCGGCGGCGCGGGCGGTGTATTGAGGGTTTTGGAGAAGCTTGGCCAGTTCCGCGGTGGCGCGCCGCGCTGTGTAGGCGCGGCGGGGGATGGTGCGGGCGATGCCGAGGCGGACGACGCGGGCTGCGTTGTCGGGCTGGTCGAACCCAAACGGGACGACGAGCATGGGGCGGCCAGCAAGCATGGCCTGGCCGGTGGTGCCGACGCCGCCCTGGTGGATGATGGCGGCTGCACGGGGGAGGAGCGCGGAGTACGGGGCGTAATCGAATGCGGCGATGCTGGAGGGGAGCGGGACGGTGGGGCGATTGCGCGGGTCGGGGCCGATGAGCAGGACGGCGCGGCGGCCCAGGGCTTGCGCGGCCTGCGCGCTGTGCTCGTAAAAGGCGCCGGCGTCCCTCACGGCGGATGAGCCGAGGGTGAAGACGAGCGGAGGGTCGCCGGCATCGAGAAAGGCTGCGAGCGCGGGAGGGAGGGTGGTGTTGCCTTCGTGATGATCGTAAAACGGGAAGCCGGTCGCGTACGTGTTTGCAGGCCAGTCGGATTGAGGCGCGCCGAGCAAGGGGGAGAAGAGGGCGAGATTGAAGTCCGGGGAAAATTGTCCCTCGAAGAGCGGATCATTCCCGGTGGGTGGGAGGCCCAGCTCGCGGCGGAGATCGTGCCACGGCTTTGTCCACGGGCTGACGGTATGTTTCATGTAGCGGAGCAGCAGCCTGAAAACCGACGGGCCGAGGGGATAAAGGTGCCGCAGGGCGGGCATGGGGGCGAGGATCGGGGGGTCGTATGCGGACCAGAGGGAACTTGGTGCGAGAACGACGCCACCCCAGGTGAGATGAGCGCCCTGCTTTTCCGCGATGAGATGGCCAGCCATGGCGAGCGGATGGGTAATGAGCATGTCGGCGCCTTCGACTGCGACAGCAAGCTCGTCGTACGTCTGCCGGAGCCGCGAGACCACCATATCGCGGATCACGAACTCGGGACCTTCCGTCACGTGCATCACGCGGGCCATCAAAGCCTGTTCGTCGGCATAGTCCTTGAGGTCGGCGCCGGCTGCGTGGAATTCCAGGCCGGTGGCTTCCACTTTTTCGCGATAGGAGCGTTGCGTGGTGATGACGACCCGGTGCCCGCGCGCGCGGAGCCCGATGCCTATCGCGAGATAGGGATGCAGATCGCCAAGGGAACCGAATGTCGCCATGACGATGCGCTTCGAAGGGATCATGAAACGCTCCGTTCCACGTAGAATTTGATGAGGGTGGCGACGTCGGCTGCTTCTTTGCCGGTCAAGGAGGGTCTGTTTGTTTTGTAGAGCAATGTGATGGCGGGGTTTAATATCCGGATGTCTCCCAACTGGATGGAATGGGAGGATTTTTTCCAGGTGATTCTTTGGTCGCGGCGATAGGAAACGGTGTCGTCGTGATCGTCGTAAACCATGATCTGGAATATCCAGTATTCGTGGGAGGGATCGGATATCCAGATGTCGTGGATGGCGGGGTCAACTTCGCCGCCGGGCCATTGAATATGCGCGCCTGCCGAGCATAGGAAGACGCGGCCTTGTCCTATGGCATCAAGGCATCCGGTGAGGCGGGATCTGAATACTCCGATGTCGATATCCCCGTGGTCCCGGGTGTGTCTGCCGACGAACAGGTCGATGGAATGTCCGCCGCAGAGTATCCAGTCGGTGAAGTCGCCTAGGTGCGTTTGTAGCTGGTGGATTGGGCAGGGTTTCCAGGATGCGGGGAGAGGCGGCATGGGGGAATGATCAAACGGCAAGTTCGCCGCTCTGGGCCGGATTGGAAGGATCGAGCGGCGTGCCGGAAACGAGATGGAAATGCAGGTGCTGCGTGCTCTGGTAGGAGCCGCCGTTGGTGATGATCTTGTAGTTGGAATCCGCGAAGCCGCGCTCACGGATAATCGTCGCCATGAGTCTAAATATTTCACTGAAAAGAGAAGAGTCTTCCACATCGATCAGTTGCCGGACGTGGCTCTTTGGGATTACAACAATATGTGTTTGCCAAGTGGGGTTGGTATGCTCAAAGGCGAGAACCCGCGGGCTTTCGGCCACGACGTGTACCGGCACGCGGCCACCAAGGACGGAGTCGCAATAAAAGTCTGTGCTCATGGGGTCGTTTAAACAAATAAATCCTCCACAGGCAACAGCCTGTTTGATGCCTAGCCTCCAATTTCCGTTGCGACAGGCTGGGCTTCTGCCGTGCTCGATTCGATCGCGGGTTGGGGAGACCGGAAGACTTTTGCGACCAGGAGACCGATGAGGACCAGCCATGGCAGGTTGGTCCAGGGCGTCCATATGGGAAACATGACGAATTTGGAATCGCCGTAATTCCATGGCATGCCGTGCGAAATGGTGTTGTAGAAAACGAATAGAAAGGCGGTGCTCGTGACTGTGAGGGCGAGATACCACCATTCGGAATAAAGCAGGATGAAGGGGGCGAGCCAGATCATGTACTGCGCTGCGATGCCCGGGGCGAAGACGAAGAAAACGGTCCACGCGAGCGCCAGGGTGGAGAAAAGTTCATTTCCGCGGCATTTGCGCCTGGTCCATGCGAGGAACAGCACTCCCGCGATGACGAGGAGCTTGAGGAAGACGACCACATGCACCTGGGCCGGTGGCAAACCGTAGGATCCCATCGTATGGAACTGCTGCCACGGCATCTTGCTGAGCCAGTAGGAGATTCCCCAGATGCCCCAGAAGCCGTTGTAGGAGGCTACATTTTTCAAGAACAACTCCGGCGAGCCGATAAGCGCCGCAGACCAACCGGCCAGACATGTAAGGCCACTCGCGAGCATAAATTGCACGCCCTGCCGTACCCCGCGATGCAACCAGAAAAAGAAAAAAACCGGCGCGAATAGAATGGGGATGATCTTGACGTTGCAGCTTAATCCAAACAACAACCCGCATACCAAGGGATGCTTTTCCGTGGCGCAAAAGTAAGCCGCCGCCATGAGAAAGAATACAACCATGGGATCGACATTGCCATGATAGCCGGTGACCATGAATGAGACAGGACTGAGGGCAAAGAGGACCAAAGCCCAGACGGGGGGCCGCCCGGTTTTTTGCCTGATCCTGAGCAGAATGAGAACCACCAGGAAGTCGGCAATGATCATCGGGAATCGCAAAATAAACGGGAAGAAGGCACGGGGATGGTCTCCCATCGCTGAGAGTTCCCTTGCAAGGGCGTAAGCGAAGCAGAAGAAGCTTCCCGTGGCCGGCGTGTGATTAAACCAGTATGCCTTGCGGTACATACCATCAAGCCCGACGTGGTAAATGTCGCGTCCGAAAGTTAAAGCAATGGCTACATCGTCGGACCCAATGGTTGTCGATGCGCAATAGAATTTAAGACACATCGCTACCAGCGCGGCGCCGATGACGAGGCGAACGTGCCAACGGGTACGCCTGACGTGGCCGGATGAATCGACTGACATCACGCTATCGGGGGGCGTTTCCATAATTTTCCGCCCCTCTGTGCGGGCAATTCATGGGTAGACTCTATGGTTTTTAAGAGTCAATTCCAGCTTTTTATCCCTGGCTTGAAGAGGTCGATTTGACCTGAATGAAAATATTCAATCTGCGCCATCCGGCGGATATGCGGGTGGGGAATAGACGGTGAATGTGGTAACGACCTCGTCGCCAATATTCACAAACCGATGAGGTGCGCCAGCCGGGACGATGACAGAATCACCTGAGCGCATACGCATCTTTTCGTCGCCGATCTCCACCTCGAGTGTGCCGTGAAGCACGACGAGCGTCTGGTCGCTGTGAGGGTGGGTGTTCATATCATCGCTGCTGGCTTCCTTCGGCAAAAGTTTCATTACGGCGCTCTGGCTGCGCGACGTGGTTTCCAGAATTCTAAAACCGGTGCTGTTTGAAATTCTGCTTATTTTCATTGCTCATTTATTCGCAGGCGCGGAGGGGATTGGTTGCCCGGTCTTCTTCGTTTTAAGAACAGGAAAAACGTTGGAAGAAACAAGTCCTTTATTTCAACGGGTGCGATTGAGATATTATGAATAAACAAAATAAATCACACAAGCTGGCAGTTCTTATCGCCACCGCTTCCATCGCAGGAGTTGCATTCATCGCTAACGCGAGTGATTCACCACCGACGCCACCCTCTCCAACTCCGGTGCCTCCAACGATGCCGGTGGCGAGCCCAAGCCCGAGTGTGGCTCCGAGTGTTTCGCCTTCCGGCAAATAATTACCGCACCCCAAACTCCGCGCGCCTTCGGGCCAAGCCCGGCGGCGAGGCCCGAGCGCCGGAGGACGGCTGTGTTTATCAGGCGAGGGCCGGCGCCGGAGATTTTTCAGCCGGCATGCCGTCGCCGTCCGGCGACTTTCCATACGCAGGAGTTTGCACGACCGCCTCAAGCGTGACCTCGACCACTGAACCATCGGCGAGATGGGCGACCGGAAGGAGATTGCCGGCGATCACCGTGCCATTTACACGGATCTCGCGGACGCCACGATTCCGGGCATGCGGATTTTTTACGTGGATGGTGATCCGTTTGCCGCGGAATGTGCGGTCCACGCGGAAGCCTTTCCATGCGGAGGGGATGCAGGGATCGATGCGCAGGCCGTAGATTTCCGGACGGATGCCGAGGATGTACTGGGTGGCGGAATAGAAGCTCCATGCGGCGGTGCCGGTGAGCCACGGGAGGCGGCTGGCGCCGTAGCGGGGGCTCTCCGGGCTGTTCGTACTCTGGCAGTGGACGAAGGGCTCGATCTCGCGGACCTCGGCCATGTCGTTGAAACGCGAGGGCATGTAGGCGCGGTAGTTCCGGTAGGCGCGGTCGCCATTCCCGAGCATGCAATCGGCCATGACCGCCCAGCCCTGTGGGTGGCTGAAGATGCCGCCGTTTTCCTTCTGGCCGGGATTGAACAAGACGGCGCGCATGACGTGGTGATCCACTTTGCGGTAGGCGGGGGAGCAAAGCATCAGCCCGAAGTCGGTGGAGAGCCTTTCCTCCACGGAATCCATGGCGGTCCCCCACTGGGCGGCACTGCCTGAGCCGCTGATGACGGCCCATGACTGGGGGTTGAGGAAAATCTTTCCTTCCTCCTGCGTGGCGGAGCCGAAGATCACGCCATCCTCGCGGATTGCGCGGACGAACCATTTGCCATCCCACGCGTGTACCTGGATATTGGCATCGAGTTTTTCCAACTCGGCACGCGCCCATGAAGCTTCGGAGGGCTCGCTGAGAAGCGTGGCAATGTCCGCATAGGTATTCAGCGCGAAGCGCAACTGGAACGCGACGAAGACGCTCTCGCCGCGGCGGCCGAGCTTGAGGCAGTCGTTCCAATCGGCAAGGAGGCCGCAGGGGAGGCCGTGGGCGCCCATGTGATCGAGATTGAACTGCAATGCGTGGCGCAGGTGGGCAAGGACGGTGGCCTCGCCTTTGTCGGAGTAGGGGAGGACCTTGAAGTAGAAGCTGGTGTCGCCGGTTTCGGCGACGTATGCTGGGATGCTGTTGAAGAGCCAGAGGGCGTCATCGGAGCGATACCAATCGGGATTTGTGAGTGGCATGTGGCCGGGGCGATGGACGAGGGGCTTGACCTCGACGCGGGCGCCGCCGGTGGATTCCTGGGCTGTGATGAAGAGCTCAAGGCGTTCGCGCGATTCTCCGGGCAGGGCGTGGGTGACGCCGATGACGTCCTGGACGCCGTCCCTGTAGCCGAAGCCGTCGCGATCCTCCCCGGTGTAAACGAGGCTGGCGGCGCGGCTCCAATGGAAGGTGATGAGGGCGTTGTAGGCGTTCCACACGTTGATCATGTGGTTGAAATCCTCGTCTGGAGATTCGACGACGAAGCTGCCGAGCTGATCGTGCCAGTGCTTTTTCAATTTCCCGAACTCGAGGGTGGCGCGCTCGAGAGTGCCGAATTCCGCGCGTGTCGCCACGCCTTCCTTTTCGGCTTTTCCGACGCCGAGTAGGATGAGGATTTCCTTTTCCTCGCCGGGCTCGAGCGAGATGTCGGTGTGGATGCCGCCGCATGCGCTGTCGCCGTATGCGAGGGAATTTTCACAATAACCGCGCTCGACGGCGAGGGGATTGTGAAAGCTGCGGTAAGTCCCAATGAAGCGCTCGCGATCGGTATCATAACCGGCCACCTCGGAGCCGACCATGGACATCCAGCTCCAGCGGCCCTGGTCGCCGTGGTAGAAGTTCGCGGGATCCGGCGGCAGGTTATTCAGGCTGGAGCAGCGGATCATGTTCTCACGCCATTCGGTCTGGACGCAGTAGGAGCTGTACTGGAGGTTCAGCGAGTCCTGGAAGATGTTCCACTCGCTCGAGAATTCGCAGTAGGTGAAGATGCCGAGGTCGCGGCGTTTCGGGCCGTCGTTGCGGACTTTGAGCCGCCAGTATTCGAAATCCTGGCCAAGCGGGACAAAGTAGGTGGATTCCGAATGGATGCCGCGATATTCGCTCGAGAAGATGGCGTAGGAGGTGCCGAAGCGGCAGGTGGATTTGAATTGGTCGAGGGGTTTTCCGACAGGCTGCCAGGAGTTGCTCCAGTAATCGCCATCCTCACGATCCCGCAGGTAGAAATATCGGCCCGGCTGATCCATGGGGATGGAATTAAACCGCCAGCGAAGAAACCGGCCGCGTGCGGCGGAGCGATAGAAGGAATAGCCGCCGGCATTATTGGTAATGATCCCGCCAAAAGCGCGCGAACCGATATAATTCTGCCACGAGCGCGGGGTATCGGGGCGGTCGATGATGTATTCCTTAGCTGCGTCGTCAAAACGTCCGTATCTCATTAGTCAAATAGTCTCCTGTGGAACGAGCGTATAGGATACACAGGGACATTCGTGTCGTATTACTACGGTTTTGTATCGGATCGTAATGATGATACGGGCGATATTTGCACGAAATACCGATGCATCCGCAGGCGCGGGAAAAGTGCGGCGGAGCAAATGAGAGCGGACGTTTTACCGCGCTGACGGGATATCCGGAGTGGGTTGGCCGGATTTTTCGGGGATGGAATTGGTCTTGATGAGGGTTTGGAACTCGGGGTCGGACCGGATGGCGCCAAAAACCGGTTCATGGGCGTAGCGCTCGCGCATGGAAATGCCTCCCATCTCCACGGCCTTCGTGGCGCCTGAGTAAAATTCCGAGCGGTCGCCGGTGATGAAGAAAAATTTTGTGAGCATGAATTTTACCTCCGGATTATCCGGTTCGAGTTTATCCCATTTGCGCGCCAGTTCGAGCGCTTTATCAAAGCGCGTGGCGACTACGTAATGGTTGATGAAATCCTGGAGCAGCACGGTGTCATCCGGCACCTCTTTTTGTGCGCTGGCGATGAGTTGATCCGCAGCTTCCTTGTCGTCGATTTGCTCGTAATCGTGCAGAAGGCGCTGGGTGAAATCGCGGTTTTTCGGATCAGCATGCAATTCATTTTCCGTAGCCTCGATATCGCCCTGCAGTTGCTTGCGGAGAAAGGCGAGACCGAGCATTTGCTGCATGGCGGGATTGTAGGGATCGAGGGGGTAGCTGGCCGTCATGAGCGTGATTGCGTCGTCGAAGCGTTTTTGATCGGCAAGCATTTTCAGAAGCGCGGCGATGGCTTCGGTGTTTGCCGGCCAGAGTTCGATCGCCTCGCGATAAGCAGCCTCAGCCTCCGTTTTCAAATCGCGGTAACGATAGAGGTTTCCGGTGGTAGTGCGCAGTTTTGAAAAACTCCGCTTGGCATCGATGTCTTCCAGGTAACGGGGATCAGCCAGCAGGCCCGCGGTGTATTTTTTCCAGAACTCCATGTCCTTCGCGATGTCTTCCTCTGGAATTTTGTCCACGGCATCATGACGCAGGCGGTAAATCAATCCTGAGGGAACTGCGTAGGGGTAAGACCATTCCAGCGGAAAACTTTCCTCGATAAAAAAGTCATGTTTATCCTTGTTATGCACGAAAATCCATTGTGATACGGCGCTGTTCATCTGCGTGCCGATGTCAGGTGGAGGCATGGGGCCGGACTGTCCTTTCTGTTGCTGGGCATCGACGAGTTTTTTGATGATCGCGCGCATATCCTCATCGCTCGGCATGGTGATCGTGTCGTTTGGATAGGCGGAATCCCGGCCAAGCCATTTTTCGAACGCATTGTATTTTTTTGGTCGGGAGGTTGTGTATTGGTCGCGGAGGTATTTCAGATAAAACGGATCCGCGAGCGTATTCTGGGTGATGATGTAAAGGTCCCGCCGGTCGAAATCCGGATCGCGTTTCACACTGCGCGGCTGGGGGCTTTCCCCAAAAATCATGTAGGTGGGTATGAATCTTCCAGGGTCGGTCCCCCCGAACAAGATGCTGCTTTTCGGAAGATCCTTGAGCATGTCGTGCCCGTATTGCCAGCCGAACCAGTGATTTCGCTGGCTGGAGTCGGCGCGATTGTGGACGAGTCCGTATAAGGGGAGAGCGAGAAGGGGATAAATCCAGAAATGGGATAACTTGAATTTGCGCCGGATGCTGAGGAAAAGAAAAGCAAACCCCAAGGCGCTAAGTATCGAAAAAATCAAATACGTATAGCCATGGTAACGCATCTGGAGGTTCCAGGAGGCCAGATCAATGCCCGGCTGGTCAAAGAATGGTTGCAGGAATGCGGCCAGAAAGAACGCGATGAATAACAGGAAAATCCAGGCCCGCTTGTTTCTTTCCCGCCCGAACAGGATCATAACAGCCATTATAAATCCGATGATGGGAATCGGGGAAAAATTGATGAACAGTTCGACCCAGTATTCGCCAGCGAATGTCATGATTCCCTTGAGGGGGGATTTGGCAGGTTGTGCGGGATTAGCGTTTTGCTCCTGTTGCTGCTGTTGTTCCCATGCCTGATCGGGCATGGCGCTGCCCAGCGCTTTACCCAAGGTGCGAAGTAACTGGCTGGAGAGAGGCCCCTGGTATTGGGAGCGATTGATGGAGTAAAAAAAGCCAGCAGGTTCCCGCGTATAACCCCAATTCATGGGAGGGTTTGTTGAGGATGCGAGCGGCATGTAAGCATAAGGCAGCAGTCCCAGTGGAGCCACTACCAGCAGACAAAGTCCCACGCGCCAGCGCAAGAGTCCGCGTTTGATCCAGATCAACACAATCAACCCGGCAAGGGAACACCAGAGGAAACGCACCGCTGTATTCCATGTTGCCAACTCACCGGAAAGTTTTGCAAAGCCAAGATAAATAATGCCGGCCGCCAGCGCCACGAAGACCAGGAATTCAGCCAGAAAATCCCAGCGTAACAATGTTACGGCCATGAGAGGCAGGACGGCCAGGGAGAGCATGAGATGGTGGCCGCTCATGCCGAGTGAAAACATAAAAACAACCAGAACCAGGCCGCTCAAACGGGACGGGTCCTTTATCCAGCGGTAAAGTGTAATGAGGTACAGGGAGGCGCACAAGCTGAGCAGCGGATATACCACTACAATCACAGCCTGGCTCCACATCGAAACGCTGAATGCAGCCGCCAGTGAGAACGAAATGGCGATTACGAAAGCGATGTTTGCAAGTTTTGGGTCGTCATCCGCCTGTCCCTGCGGTGTGAAGAACCAGCGTATGGAATTGCTGATAAGCCATGCCGCACCGCCTATGGCAACCGCTCCGCAAACACCGCAATACAAATTGAGCCTCCATGTTGCATTGCCGAACGGCAACAGCAAATGGAAGAGCCAGCCTAAAAAAGTCCAGAGGGGATAGCCCGGCGGATGGCACACGCCGAATCGCTCGGCAGCAACAGCCTCCTCGCCTGCGTCCTGCATGGTGATATTCGGGGCGGCAGTATAAAAATAGACGGCAAAACTCACGCCGAATGCAAAGAGGGCTGCAATCGTGTCGAGGCGTTTCTGACGGGTTGAAAAGAGATTCATCATCCTTGCGGTTTCGATTTTGAAACGCGTTTCTTGCCGGACGGCATCAAGCGCGCCGGTACGAAACGAAGCACACGCAAGGCTGCTTCTGCGCTGATGCGCCATGACATTTTCGAGCGTCCCTGGTGGCGCTCCGTGAAAATAATCGGTATTTCGCGCAGGCTGAATCCATTGCGCCATGCGTAAAAATGAATCTCAATCTGGAATCCATATCCTGATGCTATGAAGCGCGACCAGTCGAAGGCTTCCAGCACTTCCCTGCGGATCGCCTTGAACCCGCTTGTCGGATCACTGAGAGGGAGGCCTGCCAGGGCGCGGGTGTAGGTGCCGGCAAACAAGCTGAGTTGCAGGCGGTTCTGAGGCCAGTTCAATACCCGTATTCCATTAAGATAGCGCGAGCCGATTGCAACGTCCGAGCCATCATTCAGCGCCGCAAGTAATTTCGGGATATCCGCGGGATCGTGTGAAAGATCAGCATCCATTTCCATGCACGCGTCATAATCCCGCTGAAGAGCCCACTCGAAGCCTTGCTTGTAGGCGGTTGCGAGACCAAGTTTCCCGGAGCGCTCCATCAAAAAGAGCCTGCGGCCAAATTCATCATGTTGTTTGACAAGCTGCGCTGTGCCATCGGGCGAGGCATCGTCCACGATCAATACATCGATATTTCGTGGTAACTGAAAAACCCTGCCAAATAGTTCCGGCAAATTATTTGCTTCGTTGTAGGTGGGGATGATGACTACGCTTTTCTCCACGGATTTTCGGGATGCGGGGATTGCAGTGCTTTCAGGTAAGGTCCCGATTCCCTGCTGACCTGCTCCCAACCATGCCTGCCGCCATTTGTCCGGAGCAAGAGAACTCGCTAAAACCAATAGAGAGCATCCAATCCAGCTTAACAGCGAGATGTCAGCCGAAACTGAATACCAGGCAGGCGGTTCGAATTTGAGACGCAGTGGAGCAGGCTTTTCCGGCAAGGGCACCCCAATCAACGAGCCCGTGACACGGCGCACGGGGATTTCGTGTTCTCCCGCATAAGCCTTCCAGTCGGGATGATATGATTCGCAGATTACAAGCCAGCCTCCCGACCGCTCCATGGGAGGTATTTCGATATCATTGAAATTCTTCCGGAATTCATGTTCCTCCGTGGGGTCCATGCTGACACGTTGAAAAGGAGAGCCGCCTTTTTCCTTATACTCAGGTTTGATTTGGATTTCACCTTTTTCATCCAGGATTCCCGCGAAATCATTCGGCGCATTCCGGGGTATTTCAATGGAAAGAAAATTAAATTGCGCATAGCTCAACATCTGGCCGCTGAAGTTATAACTGTCCGGTGGCATTGCTATGAATTCCCTTGCGGTAAAGGCAGGTGCGAGGGAATCGGCATTTTCCAAAATCAAAAAATGCTCATTTTCATACGCAACGGGGAAGGTGTCGCGAAAATTCTTCTGCAATACGGCAGGCACATTTTCGTCCTTTTTATCGATGAGAACGTAAGTGATTCCATTTACGTTCATGTAGGCCTTCAGCAATTCCGGGCTGCTTTGGCCATAATCCATGGCAGCGCGTGACCATCGCTCCATATAGTAGCTGTTGAATGATTCCGAATTCAATGCACGCCATGAAAGAAACGGCGTCATAAGATAAAAATAGCGCCCGGAAATCGCATACACCCGTCCGGGCCGGTGTGCCCGCATTAAAAATGCTTCCGCAGAGTCGAAATCTGTGAACGTTCCCATCGGCAGGCTGCCCTGGAAAAAACGCGCATGATAAACTGAGAGGTCAGCAAGACCGATGGCGAGTAACAGGAGGCTGACGGTGACCTGTAAAAATCGTGGGCGAAAATACCGGCTTAAATGAGAAAGGCTTGCATGTCCCAGACAATTCTCAACAGCGAGGCCGGCCGCCATGGAAAGACAAAACGATCCGGCGACCTGCCAGTAGGACCACGGCGCACGAATCTGATCGAATCCCGGAATCTTCGCGATTATTTTAAAACCCGGAACTAACAAGTAGACAACAACGCCAATCGTGATCCAGAAACTGCGCCAGCGGCATTCCGGCCACAATTGGATGATGATCCAGATCTGTGCGACCAGTGCAAACCAGAATAAAGGCAGCACCCAGTTTTGCACCCCTTGCGCGACGTGCAGAAATTCCATGTGCCCGCCAAAAATTGACCGTGGACCAAACGAAAGCCAGTGAATGAATAATGAAAGCCCTATGAAGACGCGACATTTGCGGCCAACCTCTGACTTGAGCGAGTCGTTGCGCTTCCAAAGAAAAAAGACAGCAAAGGCACAAATGGCAATCACACCGGGATAAAATCCGCCTTGCTCCACCAGGAGGTAGCCCGGAGTCCCCGCCATCAGCGCACCACCGCGATCAAACCATGAAAGTGCGGTTTTGATGGAGAAACTGCGCTGCCACCCTTCAAACGGATCGTCCATGAACATGGTCATCCATCGCAATTCACGCAAGGAAGGCAGCAACGGCAGAATACCAAGCAAAATGAGCGGCAATATTGATCGCACGACACCTGCCCGCAGGTTTTTGCGGTATTCTCCGCGGGTGATGTAAAGCCACGCACCAAACACTGCAACGACTGGAAGGAAAAGCAGTGCAAGCTTGGCAAATGTGAGTGTCATTGCTGCCAGAGCCATTGCAAACAGCACGCTGTTGCGCCATGAGGCGGATTCCGCAATCATCATCAGTGCCCATAAGATCAGGGGTGGATATGGAAAACAGGCTGCAGCATTGAATTGCTCACTGTTTGCGAGCAGCAGGGAAAATTGGGGACAGGTGACGTAGAATATGGCACAGATGAGTGCGATCCATTCCGAGCGCGAGAAAGTTTTTGCAAAACCGTACATGGCAAACCCGCTTGCCGCCATGAAGGCCAGTCCAATGACCTTTGGGCCATGAAAAGGGCCAAGGATTCCGACACCTAATAAAATGGAAAAATAACTGAGAATGCTTCCCATCGATGGCGCGAGCGAATGGCCGCCGAGGAAATTCGGTGTCCACCAGGGCCACCCTTTCACGGAAATCACCCCGCGGAAATAATCGATGGCCTTGGAAAAGCACGCGAGATCCGGATCCGATGGTCCCTGTCGAAGCCAGCCGAAGCCGAGAACCCCGCAGAAAATGCACAGGAAAAAAATCAACAACGTGATGGGGCGGAACAACTTCATGAATGACGTACTTTTCTGATTTTCACGAAGATAGGATCGGCAAATGGAAACGCCAGTGAATAAAGTGGGGATGACTACGCTCGATTCCGCCCGGCTTTTCTTAACGGCGATTTGACTGTTTGATCACTGCAACCTCGCAGGCTTCCAGGACACGTTCGCCTGTAGTTTCACGTCCCGAGATCAAATCGATCCCCTGCGGCATGCAGGAAATTTTTCCGGATTTGCCGCTGTGATTCAGCAAAAACAAGAGTTTGTACGTATCCGTCTTGCGGACTGTCACCTCCACGCCTTCCGGCAATCCTGTGACCAATGGATCCACGCCGGCAACGTGTGCGATGTGCGGGAGCAATTGCGCGGCACTGATTTCATCCATGAATGTGCCGATATGGATGCACGTGCCACGACCAAACTTGTTTTTGACGACCGCAGGTTTGCCCGACTGATGGCCGTTTGTCCATCTGGCGGTAACTTCTCCTGTCGTTGGCTGAAGCATTTCGGAGAATCTGCCCTGTTTTACCTCGACTCCATCTATTATGAATGCGTTCGGAAAGGCATCCGGCTCATTCACGCGCGTGGCCTCTTCCACGATGCAACCACTTAGGCGCGCGAGCAGCCCGGGAGGAGTCTGCGATATTACATGACTATCGGAATTTTTGATGCCGGAACGCGCCGTGATGACAAGAGTGCCTCCGTTTTGAACAAATGTTTCCAAGGCAGCGGCAACCTCTTTTGTAACGATCGCCCATGAGGGCATCACAATCAGTTTTATCCCGCCCAGGTCGTCTTCTGGATGCACGAAGCCCACGTTGTAATGCGCTTCCCACCACGCACGATGGATTATTTTGGCGACGTGGTTCGGTGAAGGGAGGCCGCAGGTAATGGGGGAATGTCCCAGGTCCGCGAGGCCGCTGTCATAAAGCACTGCAACCTCCGGCTCGAGATACGAGCCGAGAATCTCCGGCCCGAGGCGGGCAAACTCCGCGCCTTCGCGACATGCCTCTTCATAGCGCCGGCGGGGGATGTTGTCGTGATCGAGGATGCCGCACCAATATTGTTCCGCGCCGAACCTGCAGGTGCGCCAGCGGAAATGCAAAATGCCGTCCGCGCCATGCGCGATGCTTTGCCATGCGAAAAGCCGCATCTCGCCTGGAACCGGCGTGTCATGAAAATAATCGCCCTGTCCGCCTGGACCGGATTGCAATTCCGGAATGATGAAGTTGCCGGAATAACTGCGTGTCCGGTCAAGATTGGCGGCGGCATCCGCAGCGCGACTGGCCGTGCGGTGGAACATCGGGTAGAGATCGACGCCAAAAAAGTCCAGCTCGCGGGTGAATTCCCGGTAATCGATATTCGACATGATCCCGTTATGCGTGATCCACCATGCCGGATTTGCTTCGCGTAGAATTGTGATCTGTTCGTTTTGGAAATCCGTCACCTCGCCGGACAGGAAAAGATGGTAGTCGAGATGCTGGCTCGGGTTCGTGTAGGTCGGGCGGTTCGCGTGCGGAGTCAGGATTTGATCGAAAGAATTGTAGGTGAGAGCCCAGAACGCCGTTCCCCAGCGGTGGTTTAACTCAGCGATCGTGCCGTATTTTTTTTCCAGAAAGACCCGAAACGCCACGGTGCAATTATCGCAGTGGCATTCACTGAAATGGCAGAACAACTCGTTGTCCGTCTGCCAGCCGGTTACGTGGGGATTTTTTGCAAAATGTGAGGCCATTGCTTTCGTGATTTTCCGGCTGTATTCGCGGAATACCGGCGAGGAATGGCAGGCGTGCTGGCGCGAGCCGTGCATCATTCTTCGGCCATCCTCCGCGACACGCAGGACATCGGGGTGACCGGTTGTCAGCCAGGCGGGAGGCGTTGCAGTGGGCGTACAGAGCATGGTGCGAATGCCTGATTCCCCCAGCTTTGCGATGTAGCTGTCGAAGAAAGAGAGGTTGTAATTTCCTTCCTCCGGTTCCAGCCTGTCCCATGCAAATTCAGCCATGCGCACGATGTTGAAGCCGGCGGCTTTCATGCGCTGGACGTCGTCCCTCATGTCCTCTTCATTCCAGTGTTCCGGGTAATAGGGAGCACCAAAGAGGAATGTTTTAAGACTGGTCGGTGTTTTATGAGTGCGAAGGGAAGGGCGGGAATTCATGGGTTGGGATATCGAATCTGGGGAAAATTGGATCAGCACCTTAGCCTATCACCTTATATAAACACCCTACATTTTCGTGTGTTTGTATTGAATGGTAATGCAAATCGATTGCGGAGTTTCGCGTGAGTGTACATTTTTTTTGGTATTTTAGCCGGACTTGTTAGGACTTACCCGGACTTGTTCCCAGTTTTGTCTATTTTATTCGCTGATGCGTGGTTTTTATACAAAAGTTCATTGCCTGATCATGGTAGAACCCGTTTACGGAAGCAAGGTAAATATTTGTTTTGTGTAAACTTAATGGATGATTTTTTCCTTGACAAGGTGCGAAGTCAGGGAAGAAACAAACGCGGTGCCGTATTTTCGCGGGCTGGGAAACAAATAGAGGCGCCGCGTCAAAGCCCCAGGCGCGCAAACTGTTCCGGCGGCGCTTCGCACCGCCGCAGGTGATGGACGATGCGCCCGCAGAAGTGTTTTTCGAGCGTTGGATCGTGCAGAGGTGCGATTTGATGCGGATCGTTGAGCACGTCGAAGAGTTGATGCCGGGCCTGGTAGGTTTCTTCTCCCGGGAGGGAACGGGGTATCTCGCCGACGGAAGGAATCTTGTAAAGCGGCATGTTGTAAGTGTGGCCAAAATACCGGCCCATCTCCATCCTGTCATTTTCCTTGCGCGACACCCAGTGCCTGAACCCGCCCGGCATGGCGGTGTAGGCATGGAGCGGCCCGCCATCGGCATTGACCGGGTTCCGCATATAGACATAGCGGCCATCCGTCACATTTGTCGCCTTGCCGAAGTAACCAAAAATGCCGTCGGCACGCCCGTCTTCCCCCTCGAGGGCAGGGCGAAGGGAGCGGCCATGAACATGGGGAGGGGTTTCGACCCCGAAAAAGTCCAGGATTGTCGGCATGATGTCGATGGTCTGGGAGAACGCGCTTACGCGTGCGCCGTTCTGCTTGTTGCCGGGCGGTTTGATGATGAGAGGGATGCGGACGATCTCGTTGTAAACCGGCATGTAATTTTTCATCCAGTAACCATGCTCGGCCAGCACGGTCCCGTGATCCGTGGTAAAGATGACCAGCGTGTCCTCAAAGAGCCCGAGTGCTTCCAGTTTGTCCAGGAGTTTGCCCACCCAGTAATCGGTCATCGTCATAAGACCGGCGTAACATTTGCGGATGTGGTCGATCGCTTCCGGGGATTCCGCGACAGCCTGGTAGTCGGGCCAGTCAAAGAGCGGGCCGTCCCATTTGTCGCCATACATTTCGCGGTATTTTTCCGTGCAGTGGAATGGTTCGTGGGGATCGAAGATTTCGACTTGTAAAAACCAGTCGCCCTTTGCGTCGCGGTTTGTTTCGAGCCATTCGCAGGCGGCCATGGCCGTGCGCGGGCCGGAAAAATCCTCCTCCCGCTGGAGGCGCTGCCGGTTATGCCAGTTTGGCTTGGTGAGTTTGCCGATTGACTCCGGGAGGGCCAGGGCGTCGACGAAGGAGGCCCATGGGTCGTTCTCGTTGCCGCGATAAAAGTCCCAGGTATCAAAAGCCGTATGGTAGTTTTCCCCGCCGAGTTCGAAGTAGTGATAGTGGTCGGTGACGAGGTGGGTGAAAACGCCTTTCCTGCGCAGGCCTTCCGGGAGGACATCGTCGAACGGTTCGATCGGGCCCCAGGCGCGGTAGGGGAAATTATAGCGGCCGGTCATGAATTCGCGCCGGGCGGGCATGCAGGGGAGGGAACCCACCCAGTGGTTGTCGAAGACGATGCCGCGTGACGCCAGCCTGGTGAGGTTTGGTGTTTTCACCCAGGAGTTGCCGTAGGATTCCAGATAATCCCGCCTGATGGTATCAAGAACGATGAAGAGGGTTTTCATTTTGAGGGGTGGGGTGGTATTTACAATCCTGGAAATGGGAACGCAAACCAATTGCAATGGACGAGGGGGAAGGGGTATTGTGTGCGGGTTCAGGCAGGGGTACGGAGGGCGAGAGGGTTGGTAAGGGTTGGCAAAGGTTGATCAGGCCTGTCACCGCTCCCAGAGGGAGCGACATTACTATATGATATAAATATCGCTTATTTCGAGTGGATAACTATCAAAAAGGTAGGCAGAGTTGTTGCGTAGTTTGAATACTTTGTAATTACCACGTGAGACACAGGAATCCCCCTTCCAATATGCCTTCCAAATCCACACCGCCACAGCCCAACTCCGGGGGATACACGCTGGTAGA
>Ga0302319_10001884_pt1 | contig 46386 bp, 46 predicted proteins | sample Bog_T0_2_FD_203319 | JGI IMG/M metagenome (GOLD analysis project Ga0302319, IMG submission 203319) | Peat permafrost microbial communities from Stordalen Mire near Abisko, Sweden - Bog_T0_2 | ecosystem: Environmental > Terrestrial > Soil > Wetlands > Peat | place: Sweden: Abisko, Stordalen Mire...
GAGACCGTGGAAAGGCGCACAGCCAGACCTGCGAAACATGGTTTTATGCCGGTATGAAGAAGCTCCTTTCAGGTGACAAGAAAACCGCAGCCGATTACTTTCGCAAATGCCTGGCCACCGAAGATAAGTACCATGTCGAATTCCAAATGGCCCAGTCCGAGTTGAAAGCTCTCGGTCAATAATCGGTTTTCAGGGTTATCACCACGACATGCACTATACACTACACAAGGGTATGAACCGAGGAAACCGGTAATAAACTGACCGGGGACATCGGTTCATAACACTCTGAATCAGTTCGTCCGTTAGACGAAGATCTACGCGACAAGCGCGCTGCGATCATCGAAGAGCCGTAAGCGTTTGCCAGGCAGTTTCCGTTCGTATAGCTTGGGAGCTCGAAATGTTTAAATATGTCCCTCGATAAAGTGATCGTTGTTTTGTGGGTGGTTTTTTGGGGATACTGGATCGTTTCCGCAGCAGGAAACAAGAAGGCGGCGCGTGGCTCGCGGAGACGGGGATATCTGGTTCGCATGATGATTGTGCTGACGTTGTTTCTGCTTTTTCGCAACCCGGAGACGAGGCGGTTCGTTGCGTATCATCGCATTTCGCACAATCCTGCTGTCAGAATTTGCGGCGCGATTGTGTGCGCGGCGGGCATGGGCTTCGCGGTCTGGGCGCGGGTGCATCTGGGGCGGAACTGGGGTGTGCCGATGTCGCTGCGGGAAGGCCATGAACTGATTACTTCGGGCCTTTACCGTATCGTGCGACATCCGATCTACACGGGCATCCTGCTTGCCATGCTTGGCTCCGGGTTCACGGTTACGGCGTGGTGGCTCGTGGCGTTCGTTTTTTTCTCAGGTTACTTCCATTACTGTGCCGCCGTTGAAGAAAAAGAAATGATGCGGCAGTTTCCGGATCAATATCCCGGATACAAACGGAAGACGTGCGGGATGATTGTGCCGCTTTAGGTACGGTGAGAATGGGGAAATAGTGTTCTCCGGCTGGTATGGCAGGCCAGTGTGGAATGGTGCCAAGATAAGGAGGTTTCAGGAGTTGCGAGCGGGGAAATCCGTCATCCCGGACGAAGAACAGGTTAAGCCGCCCACATTTGCAGCCCTATTACCCCTCTGCCTCTCCAAGAGTCGAGTTCTCACGGCTAATGTTGCCGCCCTCGCCCCTCGGGTTGTCGCCCACGCCCCTCGACTTCTCCCTGAGTCGAATCTCCCAGAGTCGAGTATCTCGCTGCGCTCGGTTTCGGGGGTTTATGGTTTTGTTAGGGATGAGGTTCCCGGGGTTTCGCTGCGCTGCACCCCGCGCTTTAATTCCGCCGCGCCCTTCGGGCGCTGGGGGGCGAAAGTGCGGCTTCGCCGGTATGTTCGCATCGTGCTCGGAGATCACGATCCACCGGGTTTGCATGTTTCGGAGTTTTTACTGAGAAGAGCCTTATCTTAGTGCCATTCTAGCCTGCCCTCAATTTTCTTTAATTCCGTCGCACCCTTCGGGCGCTGGGTGTGGCGAGAGCATTCATTATGGAATGGATTTAAGTAATGATGTTGACGCGTATTGCAAGCCACCGCTTATCCGCCGGGGACAGCGGACGCTACAACAAGTGCGGCTTCGCCGGTTTGGTCGCATCGTGCCCTGCTCGCCCACCCACCAAACCGCCGCTATCCCCCTCCGCTACCTCGGAGATCACGATCCACCGCCGCTATGCGCGGCACCCATTTTCCGAGCCTTTGGCTTGACATGCGCCCTTCCGCGTTTTGGGATGTCTGTGAAACGAGGTTGGTCAAAAGTAAACGTAATTAAAGATTATGAAATACATGCTCACCTGGTCCGAACGTCCGCAAGGGTCGCCAATGGAATACGAAAATGCCCAGAAGCGGATACTGGAGGTTTTCACACAATGGAAGGCGCCCGCCAATATCAAGACCGAGTTGTTCGTCATCCGGGTGGGTGACTGGGGCGGGTATATGATGCAGGATTGCGACGATCCGCTGGCCGTTCATAAGTTCTGCTCGATGCTGCCTGCATTCGTGTTCGAGGCCCGGCCGGTGGTTCCCGTCATGGACGCTGTCCGTGTGGAACTGGAAGCCATTGCATTTCGTGACGGGCTCAAGCCCCGATGAATAAAGGAGATCAACTCATGAGCACAGATAACGTCGCAATAATCAAGGAAGGTTACACCAATTTCGCCAGAGCTAATATAGACGCAGTGCTGGCAGTGTGGGATCCCGCGATTGAATGGCACGAGTGCAAAGGCATGCCGATCGTGGCCACGGCCGCAAAACTGGTGGGTCACCAGGCCGTGCTCGAGGGCATCATGGCCAGGATCCCCCGGGAGTTCGACGGTTTCGCCATCGAGATCAACGAGCTATTCGGCAGTGGCGACCGCGTGGTGATGACCGGCAACTACACTGGCACGTACAGGGCCACGGGCAAGCCCTTCAAGGCCGCCGCCACCCACATCTGGACCTTCAAAAACGGCCTGGCCGTGAAGTTGATCCAGGTTGCCGATACGGCGGAGATCATTCATCCGAAGCCCTGACCGGCGCGGCCGTCCGAGGAGCAGGAGGTTTCACGCGGAGACGGCTCGCCCACCCGCCAAACCTCCACTATACCCTTCCGCCACCCCTGCGGAGGACGCGGAGGGGGATACGGGCGTCATGGCGGCTTGAGGTTCACCCTCTGCTCCCAGTCCGAACCCGCAGCCTTTCCCCACGGTCCAAGCCCGGCCCGATTGCCTCCGCTGGCGATACTCCTCGCAAACAGGATCAACTGATTGATAAGAATCGCTTCATGAGTTTTCCACAAAACCCCGGTTACAAGGTGAATCTTGCCGCAGGGGCGGCGCTTTTTGCGGGGGTGGCGGGGATTTTCTGGCTGCCCTGGTTTGTGCCGGTGAGGACGCGGGTTGATTCGATGTCCTATACTTACGGGTTCAACAACCTGGCGGCTGACATGGCTTTTGCGGGGCTTTTGCTGGCGTTGTTTTTGATTTTTTTGCGGCGGCGGCAGGCAGCCGGGAGCGGGGTCACGGAAATGAGGCTTTCGGGGCTGCTGTTTTCGGACGCGGAGGAGGGACGCGGGGACAAAAGGTTGCGGGCGGCTTTTGCCGTGGTCACGGCGCTGGCGGTGGGGGCTGTGATCACCTGGTTCAACATGGTGCCTTATCCGGATTTCGCGGAGTGTGGATTTTTTGCGTCGCGGCTGGATTTGATGGCGCTGGGGCTGAAGCCGTTCCGGGACTTTGAGTTCAATTACGGGCCGGGGATGCTTTACCCGACCTACTGGCTCTACCGGCTTTGCGGCGGCAGGCTCTCGATTGACGGGGCGTATGGCGTAACGCTGGCGGCGCACTGGGCGGCCGGATTTTGCCTGCTGTATTACGTGATCGCCAATCTGCGCGGCGCGGTGAACCGGGCGTTGATTTTTGCCTGCATCGCGGTGTCGATTTTTACGGTTTCGCTGGGGTTGCAATACACTCCGCTGCGGTTCATCTGCATGCCGGCGGCGTTGTTTTTCATCCACCAGATGTTTTCCGGCAGGAAGGATGACGGGGCGGCCACGTTTGCAAAAATCGCGGCACTCGCGTTTCTCCTGCCGCTGGGGATTCTCTCGTTCTCGCCGGAGATGGGGATCGCGTCCGCGGCCGGGATCGCAGTTTATTTTGCATCGATGTTCCGGACACCGCAGAGGCAGTGGTGCGGCGTCGCGCTGGCGCCTTGCGCGGCCCTGGCCACGGCGATCCTGGCTTTTTCCAAGGATTACCTGGAGGCGATCCTTACGCGCACGGGCGGGTCGGACACGTTCCCGGTGTTTCCCACGGCCCATGTGCTGCTGCTCACGGGGGCGGCCTGCTGGATCCTGCCGCAGCTCGGGATCATCGGCGTGTGCGAGCGGAATACGCGCGGAGCGATGTGCCTGGCGCTCGCCGTTTCGTGCGGGTTGCTGATCCCCGCGTGCCTCACGCATTCCGACGACGGCCATGTGTTTCTGAACGGGCTCGTATTTTTCATTCTGCTGCCCGCCCTCGCGCTGCAGCTAGGAAATAAAACCGCGTCGCGCGCGCTGATGGTGCTCTACATCGGCATCTGCCCGGTTCTTGGAACGGTGGGGTGCTGGAAAATGTATCTACCGCTCGTGACGGATGCGTTGAATATAAGGCGGCAACTGGCGGAGCTGCAAAGGGAAGGAAAGTTCGACCCGGCGCGCAATGCGGAGACCTGGCGCGAGGAGACCGGGGCGGCGACTGGCGCCGGAGGCGGGCTTGTCTATGGGAAGCTGCTGGTCTATCGCGACGACTTCAAGGGGCTGATGCGCTATCCGAAGATAGGGATGCCGATGGGAGGCGACGAGAGGATCGCGCAGTTTCTGAAATTATCCGGGCGTTTTGCGCCGGAATATTACAGCGGAATCAACGAGCAGGTCTTCACGGAGGCGTCCATCCAGCGGAAGCTGGAGGATATGAAGCGCATGGAGTTCATCCTGGTGCCGAAGATCTATTTTGCCAAGCTCAAGGAGGCGACAGAAGCGGACAACGTGACCTATGACAATCAAACGCTAAGCTCGTGGCTGATGTTCCCCGTTTCGATGACGCCGCGGAATCCGCGGCTGGCTGCGGACATGGAGGTCGCGGCAGCGGTCGTGGCGGAGTACGGGGTGGTGGGGGAGTATCGGGATAACTGGGTGCTGAGGAGGGAGAGGTGAAGACAAGCATGGCAGGGTTATTCCGGGACCACCAGGTGCGCGTCGCGGGAGGTTCACCTTCGCCACGCTCTTTGCCTTTGTTAAAGGCAAGCACGCATTTCCCGTCGGATATCGTAGCGATATCCGGACCATCGCGATCCGAATCGGAGCGAACCTAGGCGGGCAAACTGAAACGACGACAGGCCTCGACGCTGTCGATACCAAGCGCCGCGCAAATATGTCTCGCGGCCATCACTCCCGCAGCCGTCTTGATCATCCCGTCAAATTTGCCATTTACCAGATCCACTCCCTCATGGCGGATACCTTGAATTATGAAATTATGCTCAAGAAGGTTGGCAAGAAAATCCTCGCAGTCCGCGGAATCATTAGCGCAGTGGTGATGGATTTGCGCGCCATCCGCGAACGGAATTGAATAATCGATATCGAATTTAGCTAACATGGCATTTATTCAGGGTTATTTTATGTATCAATCATCGCATAGCTGACTAAACCCGCTCACCGTCAATTGGCTAAACCTACGCGTTTCTTGACAATTTTCCTCCGGTCGGGAGAGTTTCACGCGGAGGTGCGGAGGAGGAAGATATGCGGGTCGCCGCGTTACTGGGCGGGGCTGGCTTCAGGCAAGATTTTTGTGCTCACGGTGTATTCGTGGACGGTGATTTTTTCGCCGGTGGCGGGGATGACGGTGGAGGCGGCCTGTGCGGAGAAATTTGGCGGGGGGATGATGGTGCGCCTGGGCAGGATGTGCATGTCGCAGACGAGCCAGAAGGCGCAGAGATGAACAGCAACCACCGCCAGCACGAGGCTGATGATCGTGCTGCGTTTCATTTTTTCGGTGCTTCCTCGCCTTCCTTGATGAGTTTCCAGAACGCTTTGCTCTGCTCGAGTTCCTCATCCTCGGCCATGGGGAGCTTTGAGCGGAACAGGAAGTCGCGGAAGGTGCTCTTGTGCAGGATCCTGTGGACGGTGATGCCATCGGGGGTCTTCTCGAAGTAGATGCGGTAATTATTCTTCGCGTAGTAGCGGTAGAGTTTTTTGCCGTCGCGCTCGATAAGGCCGAATTTTTCGGATTTGTCCTTCTCGAGATCCTCGGGGAGGATTTGAAACTGGTCCAGGATCTCGAGCTGCAAACCCTTGGGAAGATTCGAAAGCTCGGCGGCGCTTATCTTATTGAAGATGATCTGGAACATGGATCAGGCGCTTTGAGCTTGTGCGGAATCCTCATTTTGATGCAAATAAATTCGCTCAACCCGGTAGGAGATGCCAGTGAAAATTTCCCATGCGATGGTGCCCGCTTTCTGCGCCAGCTCCGAGGCGAGGATCTCCCCGCCGCCCTGCCGCCCCATGAGCACCACTTCCTCCCCCGCCTCCACACCGGGCAACGCGGTGATGTCCACGATGATCTGGTCCATGGTCACGCGGCCGAGGAGCGGGCAGCGCTGGCCGCGGATCAGGACGTCGGCGCCCTGGTTGGAAAGGTGGCGCTGGTAGCCATCCGCATAGCCGAGGCCGAGGATCGCAGTGCGGGTGGGGGAGGGGGTGATGTAGGTGCGGCCATAGCTGACGCCGTGGCCGGCGGGAAGGGTGCGCACTGTGGTTACGCGGGTTTTCAACGTCATCACCCCGCGCAATTCGTTTTGAAAAGAGGGGATCGGCGAGCTGCCGTACAGAGCGAGGCCGATGCGCGCAAGGTCGTGCGCATGGCCTGAAAAATGGATCGCGCCCGCGCTGTTCAGCACATGGATGCGCGGCGACCGGATGCCCAGGTTGCGGAGCTGTTCCACAATGTTTTCAAAGCGGGCGAGCTGGTCATTCGTGAAGGCGTCGTCCTCATCCGACACGGGGAGATGGGTCGAGATGGTTTTGATTTCGATGCGCGGGAGCGCCGCTATTTTCCGGATTTTCGCCACGGCATCCTCCTCGTTCACGCCGAGCCTGCCCATGCCGGTATCGATGGTGATGTTTACCGGCAACGGATTTGGAGAGAGCTGCCCGAAGGCCGCAGCTTCCTCAAAAGAAGAGACCGCGGGGATGAAGCCGTAGTGGACGATTTCCCGGCGTTCGTCGGAAAGAGGCGTGCCGAGTATGAAAATTTTTTCCGGCGCGACTACGTCCGAAAGTTGCACGGCCTCGGCCAGATTTGCCACGCCGAAGGCCTCCGCTTCCGTGAGGAGAGCCCTGGTAACAGGAAGGACGCCATGGCCGTAGGCATTTGCCTTCACGATAGCCATGATCCTACCTTGCGGACCCAGTTTTGCCCGGATTCTGGCGGCATTTTGCCGCAACGCAGAGAGATCGATTTCAGCCCAGCAGCGCATTTTTGAGGAACTCATGACTTGAGGGTGGAGCATCGAAGGCTTGATATCGCCAGATTTACAGGTAAACCACAAGCTGAACATTATGAGAAAATTTTTCGCTTTCATCGCGGTGCTCATTGCATTTTCCCAATGGTCCCATGCCGCGACGAGCACCGGGGCAAGTCCCAGCCCGTCGCCGACAGCCACCCCCAAGCCAAGGCTGAGGGCAAAGGCATCCCCGTCGCCGGCGTTTGCAGTTTCTCCCGCAGTATCGCCGGTATTGAAAACACGGCCGAGGGAACGTGCAGCGGCTTCGCCGGTCGCCACGGTTTCTCCTACAGCTTCACCGGTGGCGAGAACACGGTCGAGAGCGCAGGCAACGGCTTCCCCGGCTGCCGCGGTTTCTCCCGCAGCTTCGCCGACGGTAAGGACACGGCGGACGACACCGGCTTCTCCTTCTCCCTCCGTATCACCCACAGCGACGCCAAAGCCCAGGAGGCCCTCGCTTTTCCACCGTATCTTTGTCGGCAACGGCACCCCGACGCCGAAGCCGGTGGAGAAGGCGATTCCGGTGGCAAAGGCTGTGAAGGTTAAGAAATGGGCGACGCCCTCGGTAGAGGTGCCGGACGAGGAGCCTACGCCCGCCAAAACGAAGACCAAGCCTCTGCCGGCGTTGAAAGGCACCTACAAGCCGACGCCCGCGCCGATACCACAAGAGGAGGAAACCCAGCCCAAGAAGGTTTCTGAAACCGGGAAAGTGACGGTACCGGTTCCCTCTGAAACGCCCGCGCCCAGCGATAACGGCGACAAGCCTGCCGGGATGACCAATGACGTACCTTTCGTTCCCAGTGCCGCGCCGGAAGGGGAGAAGCCCAAGCCTGTGGTGTCCGAAGAGGAGCAGGATAACGACACGAGGGCGCGCTATCGCGAGATCAAGGCGGTGGCCCTGGATGACAAGGAAGTAAAGGCGTTGAAAGACAAGTCGGACGCGGCCAGCGACGCAGACCAGGTTGCGGCTGAGAAGGCTTATTACAAGGCGCTGTTCAGGAAAATGCGGGCGCTTGATCCCACGCTGACTGATCACATTGACCGCATGGAGAAGGCGATGATGAAGAAGCTGGATGGAGGCGGGGCTGGAGAATGACGAAGCGCGAATGAGGAAGTCCGAATCGGTTTCCAAGCAATTTTCCACTATTTTTTTGGTGTGGGTTTTCGCTGCAGAGCGGGGGTTTCGAAATCGAGGGCGGCGCTCTCTATGATTTCGGCTCCTTTTAGCTGATCTTGCAGGGCTTTTTGGAAGAGAGCTGTGTTTCCGACGACGATGACGCTCATCTGGTCCGGTTGGAAGTGGAGGGTGGCGAAGGACTGGACCTGCCGGCTGGTGACGGCCTGGATGGATCCGATGTAGCTGTTGATGGAGTCAAGCGGAATGCCGTTGAGGGCGAGCTTGCCGGCCTCGGCTGCGAAGCCTTCGTTGGTTTCGAGCTGCCGGGCAAATTCACCGGAGAGAGTGGCTTTGCGGGTGCTGAGTTCGGCATCCCCGACGAGGTCCCCGGAAAGGGTTTCCACCTGTTGCTTCATCAGGGTGACGACCGTGCCTGTCGCCTCGTTCATAGTCTGGGCGAAGGTGATGAAGGGGCCGGTGTCGCGCCGTGCATCGAGCGCGCTTTCGGCGCCGTAGCTGAGGCCGCGCTTGATGCGGATTTCCTCGTTGAGCCTCGATGAATAGCCGGTGCCGAGGACGGCATTTGCGACGGTGCCTTCGAAAAACTCCTTCGAAGTGCGGGTGATGCCGGGTTTGCCGAGCATGATGGCGGACTGGCCGGCGGTGGGCATGTCGATGACCACGGTGCGGGGTTTGTAATTGTAATTGGCGGCGATGCCGCCGGAAATTTTCCCGAGCTCCTTCGTGCCGTTCCAGTCGCCGAAAATGCGGTTGATTATTTCAAAGCCCTTCTCTGCGGTGATATCCCCACTGATCACAAGGACGACGTTTTGCGGCTGATAACGGGCAGCGTAAAGATCCAGCACATCTTTACGCTTGATCCGGCCGAGGCTGAGCGGTGTCCCCAATGCAGGATGACCGTAATTGGTGTTGCCAAAGGTCACCTTCGCGGTCGCGTATTTTACGAGGTTCGCCGGATTGCCGAATTCCACCTGCATATCGTCCTGGAATTGTGCCCGCAATCTTTCGAGTTCCTCGTCCTTGAAGGTGGGATGGCGCAGCACATCGGAAAGGATGTCGAGGGCGGTTTCCGCCTGGGTGGAGAGGACTGTAAGCCGGAGATAGGAGTCATCCCATTCCGCGCCGGATTCCAACGAAGCTCCCAACTGTTCCACGGCTTCGGCGATCTGCGGCTCGGTGCGGGTTTTCGTGCCCTTGGTGAGGAGCGAGGCGGTGATGTTTGCCAGACCTGCTTTTCCGGGAGGATCAATCTCCGCGCCGTCCCTGATGAGGAGTTTAACGGAGATCAAAGGGAGAGCCGGCCTTTCCACGACGATCACACGCAAACCATTTGTGAGCGTCTTTTCGTGCGGCACCGGGAAGGCGGCGGTGCGCGGCGCGGAAGGTGGCGGCGGCGTGGCTGGGAGTTCGTCCGCGATGTCGGCGGATTTCAACGCAAGCAACGTGAGCGATGCGATGGCGACGGGTAGAAGCTGCATGCGTTTCATTGCGCCAACTCCTTCTTCTCGGGAGCCCCGGGTTTCGCCATGTCGGTGATCACCACGCGATTGGTATCGGTGATGTATTTTCGCATCACGCGCTGCACATCCTCCGCGGTGACGGCCTCGACCTTTGCGAGATCGGTATTCACCCTCGCCGGATCGCCGAGCAGGACAACGGCATCTGCGATCGCAGCGGCCTTGCCCTCGAAGGTTTCGCGGTCCTTGAGCTTTTGAGTGAGGATCTGGTTTTTTGCCTTGGACAATTCCTCCGCCGTGACGGGTTCCTCCTTCATCCTGTTGATCTCGACGAGGAGGGCATCCTCCCCCTGCTTCGTCGATTTGCCGCTGGAGAGGATGGCGGTAATCTCAAACAAGCCGAGATCCTCGCGGAGATCGGCATCGCTGGAGACGCTTTCCGCAAGCTGCCGGCGGTAAACGAGGGATTGATAGAGGCGGGAGGAATCGCCCCCGCCCATGATCTGCTCCACGATCTGGAAGACCGGGGCATCCCCGCTGGATCGGGGTGGGGCGAGGTAGGTGATCGCGATGCCAGGGAGCGGGATTTTTGCATCGGTGAGATCGAAGCGCTGGTTCGCGGTGCGCGGCGGCTCCTTGATGGTCACGCGCGGAATCGCGGCGGCAGGAGTCGGGATGGAGGCGAAATATTTGTCCACCCACCTGTCGAGCTGCGCCTGGTCGAAATCCCCCACGACGACCATGGTGGCATTGTCGGGCCGGTAATAGGTGGCGTGGAAGTCGCGCACATCATTCAAATTTGCCGCATCGAGATCGGGCATGTTGCCGATGGGAGGACGCTTGTAGGGATGCTGGGCGAATGATTTTTTCACGAGCTCCTGCCAGAACTCCCCGTAAGGATCGGCCAGCACGCGCTGCCGGTACTCCTGCTCCACCACGAAGCGCTCCGACCTGAAATTGCCGGCATCCACCTTGAGCGAGGCCATTCTTTCCCCTTCCGCCCAGAGGATCGGCTCAAGGTAATTCGAGGGTACGGTTTCATAAAAAACGGTCATGTCGTCGGCGGTATAGGCGTTGTTCGCGCCGCCGATATCCTCGGTGAGGCGGTCCATCATCTCGGGCTTCATGTCCTTGTTGCCCTTGAACATGATGTGCTCGAAAAGATGGGCAAAACCGCTGCGCCCGGCGGGATCGTCCTTGGCGCCGACGTGATACCAGACCTGGATCGCGATGGTTGGGCTGCTGTGATCCTCCACGGAGTAGATGTTCAGGCCGTTGGAAAGTGTGCGGTGCTGATAGACCATCGGCGGGATCGCCGTCGCTGTCGCAGCAGGAGTCCCGGTTTCCGCGGCCCGGGCAACTGCCACCGCCGATAACAGGCCGAGCAGCAGAATTTTAAAGGTTCTCATTATTTCTTAAATTCCGGTGGAAATCGCCGGGGTCGCCGTGTTTGACCGCGTCAGGGCGTAATTCGTTTGATCTTTTTTTAAGCGGGCTGCGTTATTATTCCGGGGCCAGCTTGGGCGGCAGAATGTTGCTTGGTGGTTCCGGGACCGGCGTTGTTTTTATTTCGGAGTCGTTTTTTTTGTACGGCTTGATTTTACCCGTGGATATCAGGACGGCACCTGCCAAAGCGGCGATCAGGATCAAAACGATCCAGATGCGGGCTGCCTTTTCGGAGCCTCTTGGTTCATTCCTGGGGCGTGAATCGCGGCGAAACATACGGCAGAGTGAGCATGGGGGGTGAAGGGAAAAGTATAAAGGCTAAAGTATAAAGGATAAAACGGGTTTGGGGAGTGAAGCGCGGTGCCTTGGGTGTATCAATGAGGTTTTTATGCCGGATTTACCCGGATTAACCCGGATATGGTCGGAGGCATTTACCTCTCTCCGGGGAAAAATGACGAAGCTCGAAGGAAGAGAAGGTATCGCGTACTGGCGGCTTGGGTTTGTTCATGGTTTTGTGTTTTTTCCAGAGGTTCATGTTTCGACGGCGTCGTTTCGAAGAACAAGTTAAGCCGCCCACCTCCGCCCACGGCTTCATCTCGCAAAGCCTCGATTTACAGAGGCGTGCCTTGACACGCCTTGTCACGGCTTGTCATTTTTAGAGTTTTGCCGCCCTCGCCCCTCGGCCTGTCCAGAGTTGAGTTAATTCAAGGTTCCTGGTTCCTTGGTTTTCCAGAAATGCGGTGGTCTGTTTTTAACGATGACGAGGTTTTTAGGCCGGTATAACCCGGTATAGCCCGGTAGCTCGTAGCGTGTGCCGCTACCGGACGGTGGATATAGAGGCCGATTTCATTTTTTAAGTTCATTTTGGCTTGATTTACCTTGAATTACCTTGAATTGGTCTGATTTTTTGTGGAGCCAAGACGCAGATGGCTCTCTATAAAATGGTTCGATTGGATTCGTCGAAGAACGAGTCAAGCCGCCCGTCTACTTCTCCGCCCGCGGGTTGCAGCCCTCGCTCCTCTCCCTGAGTTGAGTTGTCTCGTTGTGCCCGGCTTTTAGGCTCAACAGAGTAAAATTGGGTTCGTTTGGCAGAAAGGTGGTTATTTGAAATGCTGATTTTATTGTTAAGATGAGTTAAAAAGGCAAAAGGGATCGCCGAGGATTGTTCATAGTGTGTTATCTGTTGTCTTTAATATAACATAGAAAACTAGATTTGTCAAGTGGTTGCGCTATTAATGTGATTATTCAGTGTAAATATTTACCCCGATTAGAGTTTGACAACACGGAGGCGCTTGGTCAGCGGGGGATGCCTGTCCGTTTATTTGAAATACCAAAGGGCGTAACGAGGGTGGTTTGTTACGGCCAATCGAGAGCTTTCCTTCGAACCACCTGTGAAGTATGTTGTGCCCAAGTACAGGCAATTTGATGAAAAGGGAAACTATGAAAACTGTTCTTCGATTTCTGGCTATTATCGTGACCGGCCTCGGCTGGCAGTGCACGACGCTTCGCGCGGATGGTGGTGACGGCCTTATTCACCCGGGAGATCCGACTGTTCATCCGGGCGATTCGCTGACTGTGCCGTCGTTTGATAATCTGATCCCGACGACGTATCCGGCCATTAATTCAGGCGATCCTACGGCGCATCCGTGGCAAAATCTGACGCATTCGATCAATAATCCGTTGATACCTACGGGAGCGCCCTGAGGAAATGACGAAGCTCGAATGACGAAAGAATGACGAAGCCCGAAGGGTGAGAGCGCCGTTCCCTGCCAGCTATTGAAAGAGAGATTTAATTTTGCGGGGATGTTATGTAATGTGCGGGTAATGTGCTTTCGTAGGACGAGAAGGGCGGCATGAATTTGGATCTACAGGTCGTGCGAGCCACCTGTACAACAGGAAACCGGGGGGTCTAATCATCGACCCGGCACCGACCTGCCGATTTAATAATCAGATGGCTTCCTCCCCTTTTTCGTCGGTCCGGATACGGATGGCTTCATCGATGGTGAGGACGAAGATTTTTCCGTCTCCGATCTTGCCCGTCTTTGCCGCGGTAAGGATCGCCGCGGTCGCAGCCTCCACGAGGGTGTCGGCCAGCACGATTTCAATTTTGATTTTCGGAAGAAAATCCACCGTATATTCGCTGCCGCGGTAGATCTCGGTATGGCCTTTTTGACGGCCAAAACCTTTGACTTCCGTGACAGTCATTCCTTCGATCCCCAGATCCCCGAGGGCGGATTTCACTTCCTCGAGTTTGAAGGGCTTGATGATAGCTTCGATTTTTTTCATGGTAGTTGATTGTGTGAGTTGAGGTTATTCCAGAATGTAGCCTTCTTCGCCGTGGTTGGTAAGATCAAGGCCTTGGGATTCCTGTTCGGTTGTCGCGCGAAGACCGATGGTTGCCTTGACCATGAACGCGATAATGACGGTGCCTGTGATAGCGAGCACGAGAGTCAGGCTTATGGCTTTCAACTGCTCCAGCCATGCGGTGTGATGAAGAACCGCATCGGCGAGACCGTTCAGCGTGGCGGGGTTCGCGGGATTTCCCGGAGCAGCCTTGGCGATGTTGCCGTTGACCGCGGGATCGGCAAGGATGCCGGTGAGGAAGGCGCCAATCGTGCCGCCGATCGCGTGAACGCCGAAGGTGTCGAGCGCATCATCGTAGCCGAACCACGATTTTACTTTCACCACGAAGAAGAACGGGATGAGGGCGGCTGCAATGCCGATGAAGACTGCACCCGTGGAATTCACATAGCCGCAAGCAGGTGTGATAACGACCAGACCCGCGACCGCGCCAGAACAGAAACCGAGGACGCTGGCCTTGCCTGAGTGGATATATTCCACCAGGGGCCATACAAACGATGCGACAGCGGCAGCGAGCGTGGTGTTGGTGAAGGCGTTTGCTGCGATCCCGTCGGCGCCGAGCGCGGAGCCTGCATTAAACCCGTACCAGCCGACCCAGAGCATCGCTGTGCCGATGGCCACGAGGACCATGCTGTGGGGAGGCATGGGTTCCTTGCCAAACCCCTTGCGCTTCCCGACGATCAAGCAAAGGATGAGCGCAGACCAGCCGGACGACATGTGCACCACTGTGCCGCCAGCAAAATCCATCGCCCTGATGCCAGCCTTGGGGTTCAAGACACCGTTCATAAGTCCATCGGCACCCCAGACCATGTGGGCGAGAGGGAAGTAAACGATGAACATCCATGCGAGCATAAAAAGGAACATGGCCGAAAATTTCATGCGTTCCGCAACCGCCCCGATGATGAGCGCGGGAGTGATGATCGCGAACATGAGCTGGTACATGGAGAAGACATTCTGCGAAACCCACGACGAGTAGAGCACATTCGGCACTGAGGTGACGCCGTGAAGGAACTTGAAACTCAAATCGCCCAGAAATGCGGAGCCGGTGGAAAATGCAAAGCTGTATCCCACCGCCCACCAGAGGATGGTGACGAGGCCCGCGAGCATGTAGCATTGCGCGCAAACCGACAGCACGTTTTTCCGGCGCACGAGGCCACCGTAGAAGAGGAAGAGCCCCGGCAATGTCATGAACAGCACCAAGGCGGCGCAAGTCATCTGCCACGCGTTGTGGCCAGGGCCCGGGATGCCGACTGAAGGGGTCGTGAGATTACTTGGGATGTTGCCGTCCTTATCCTTGAGGGATGCGGTGGGGTCGGTGTTGTTGAGGTAGGCCTCGAGGCCGGAAACGCGCTGTTCCTGCGTGGGCGTGGGTTGCGCCGCTACGGTCGGCGCGGAGTTCTGCGCATAAAGGGGGCTCGCAAATGTCACACACGAGATGCATGCGGCTGCCGCCGCGAGCGCAAGTGTTCGGGATAGTTTCTTCATAAGTGTCAAAGTTGTATAATACTGGTTACTAACTGCTGGTTTACGGATTTACAACCCTTGCCGGGAAAGACCGGCCCATGCGGGTTCTCCGCATGTCTGCATTTCCCTGGGCAGCTTTCATTCCAGTTGAGAAGGCGCCTGCGGATTCCAGAGCATCGTGGGGATGCTGAGCAGGCAGTGCTTCCACCAACCCCGGAGAATTTCCAAAATTACGACAGGCAATCTACAACTTGTATAAAATGTTGTAACTTCCATATCTTAAAATGACAAGCGGTTGCTACAAATCTCCATTTGCTTCCATTACAACGATGGGTGCTGTTTCAGGTTGTGGACAAGCGGCGTTCATGGATCAGGGGATCAGAACGATTTTTCCGGATGCGCCGGGTTCCATCACGGCTTTGTGGGCCAGCGGGGCATCGGCGAGCGGAAATTCCCTGCCGACGATGGGATGGAGCGTGCCGTTTTCCAATCCGGCCTGGAGAGTGGCGTGAATGGCGGCCAGTTCCGGTGCGGTGATGTTAAAGGCGACCATTCCGCGGATATCGGCATCGCGGCCCATGGTGTCGCGGGGATCGATCTCGATCTTCCCCCGGCTGCCGATGATGATTACGCGCCCGTATTTAGCCAGCAGGGTGAGATCTTTGGCGAGGTTCACATTTGCGAGCATTTCAAGAATCACATCCACACCTTTGCCGCCGGTGGTTTTCATTGCTTCGGTGAGGTAATTCTCCGAGTGATGATCGAAGACGTAGTGCGCGCCGTTTTCGCGCAATGACTGGCGACCCTTGTCGCTTCCGCCAGTGGCCATGACGGTGAGGCCGCGATTCCTGGCAAGCTGTACTGCGGCGGTGCCGACCCCTCCCGTGGCGCCGTGGATGAAAACAATCTCGCCGGGCTGTGCATTCGCCCGCTGGAAAAGCGCGCGGCAGGCGGTGACATAAGGAATGCCGATGGCGGCGCCCTGGGAGAAAGACACCCGCTCCGGCAGGGGATGGGCCTGGGTTTCTTCGCAGAGGGTGTATTCCGCATATGCGCCAGTGAGCGTGCCGGAGAACCAGACGCGGTCTCCATTGGAAAAAGTCTTCACCCCTTCCCCGACTTCCTCCACCACACCCGCGCCATCGCCTCCCGGGGTGTAAGGGAGTGGCGGCAGTTTTGCGTAAGCGCCGGCGCGGATGTAGGTTTCCACGGGATTGATGCCCGCAGCATGCACGCGTACCACGACCTGGCCCGCTGCGGGGTGCGGAGTGGGGGTTTCCCCGATTTGCAGCGCTTCCGGACCACCGAATTCCTTGACGACGATAGCTTTCATATTAAATAGACATTCTGTGGATTCCACGCCTTCTGTCAAAACCATGCAATCGGGCCTCGATCACGCGAACGTGATCGATGTGATCGCTTACGACGAAAAAACCAGCGAAGTAACGCTCATCATGAGGGACTTACGGGAGTGGGATGGATCGGAGAAGCGGCTTTTCCAGCTTCAGGAAAAAATCAACGCCTACCTTTCCTTCGCGCTCGACGGCGAGATGAACGAGGCCTACCCCGCTTTCGTGGGCAAGGCCATCCGGTTGCAGCTCGATACGGCGACTCCGCCCGATGTGCGCTCGCTTGATTTCATCGGGATCGTGCGCGAACAGATCGCCTACCAAGGGATCAAGTTTGAAATCACCATCCAGGGGCAGACGATGTGCGGGTGCGGATCGGTGACTCCCTGCGGGGAGTGAGCGGCTGATTATTGGGCGGGACTCGAATGGAGATTGGCGCTCCGTTTGAGGGCATATCGGCGGGCGAGTTCACGACGGCTGATTTTGCCGCGCTCGTTGGCCGGGATTTCATCCACGATCCAGATATCCTTGGGCACCTGCCATGCGCTGAGCACGGAGTGGGCGTACGTCATAAGATCGGCGGCGCTCGCAGTCCCGGCTATGCATGCAACCGCTTCCTCGTGGCGGAGTGAAGAGGGAACGCCAAATACGATGACCTGCCTGACGCCGGGGAAACGCAGCAGTTGCGCCTCGACTTCCATGGGGTTCAATTTTCTTCCAGCGACGTTAATCACATCGGAAACACGGCCCACGACCCGCATTCCCGTGGCACTATTTTCAAGAAGATCGCTTGGGGTGAAAATCCCATCACAGAGTGTGCCGGGCTCCGGTTGCGGGAAGTAGCCGTCACCGACTGCACCGCTGCGCACGTCGATCAAGGATTCACCGGAATCTTCGCGGAACTGGATGCTCACATTTTTCATCGGGGTGCCGACGAAGCCGTCTTCATATTCCCTGGTTTCCGACACATCGTAGCCAATCCCGCCGCATTCGGATGCCCCGTAAAAGGTGTGAATTTTCAGGCTGAATTTTTGCGAGAAACCGATTGCCACGTTTTTCAACAGCGGTGCGCCCGCGGAGATGCAGAGCCGCAAATGGGGGAGAGCCGGCGAATTCTCCGATTCCGTGAGTTTTTGATAAAAAACCGGCATGCCGGGAAAGACGGTCGCGTCGCTGGATGCGAGGCCATTCAGGATGGCGCGCGGAAGGCGGTCTTCACTGCAGACGAGCGAAACGCCACGGCAAAGCAGGGGTGTGATCAAATTGCTGAACCCATAGGAATGTGAGAACGGGATCACGCCGAAATTGAGGTCGTCGCTGCCGAATCCCATCGTATCGCAAATGTTCACGGCATCGGCGAGAAGTTGGTGCGCGCGGAAGCGGATGGCGCGTGGCGCGGAGGTGGTGCCGGAGGTGAGCTTCAATAAATCGGGTTGTGGCTCGTCCCAATGAAACGGCGCGGTGTCCAGGCGATCGCAACCCAAGTCTTCATTTTGCACACCGATGCGACCCCGGACGCGGCAGGTGTTCAATGCGATCTCGTATTCCGCCCGCTCGATATGCATGCCGAGCGGCAGCACGACGAGCCCGAGTTGGAGAGAGGCCAGCAGGATTGCGGGCCACGACGGATTGTTGCCGATCTGGACTGCGATGACGTCCCCGCTTTCGAAAGAAGCGAGCTTTTTCATCCAGAGTGAGGATTCGCTCTCAATATCGGCATAAGTCCGCAAGACCTCCCTGTTTACAGAGAAAATGGCGGGGAAAGAGGCGCGCGCCGCCAGTGTAATTTGCCAGGCGGATAAAATTGCGTTATTTTTGGTTGCAGAAAACATTGAGGCAGCTATTGTGTCACTCCTTTTTTCACCTATGAAAGCAGATATCCATCCTAATTATAACTCGACGGCGATCTCCTGTGCTTGTGGCGCCGTTTATCACACGCGCTCCACACGCAAGGACATCAAAATCGGCATTTGCGCCGCTTGCCATCCCTTTTTTACCGGTGAACAGAAGTTTGTCGATACCGCAGGCCGGGTCGAGAAATTCACGCGCCGTTACGGCAGCACTGCCGCTACACGCGCGCAGAAAAAAGACTAGCTGCAATTTCTAAATTTAAACGGTGATTCTCCGGAAGTATTCGGGGCTTCACCGTTTTGATTTTTATGGACTTCGCTCCACTCATCGAAAGAAAGGCCGAGCATTTTCAGGAACTGGAAGCCGCGATTTCATCCGGCAACCTTTTTGAAAATCCGCAGAAGGCCCGGGAAGTCATGCGCGAGCACGCCCGCCTGAAGGAGCTGCTGGCGAACTGGGATGCTTTGCGCAAAGCGCGGACCGAGCTGGGTGAAAACCAGGAGCTTGCGAAAAGCGGGGACGCTGAAATGGCGGAGATGGCTGAGGCGGAAATTCCCGTGCTGGAAAAGACGATCGCCGACATGGAGCGGAACATCCAGATCGCACTGCTGCCACCGGATGCCAATGAGGACCGCGATGCGATCGTGGAAATCCGGGCCGGCACGGGGGGAAGCGAAGCGGCTCTTTTCGGAGCGGACCTTTATCGCATGTATAACCGCTTTGCCGAGGCGCGCGGCTTGAAAATCGAGGAGATGGAATCCAGCCCGTCGGAACTTGGTGGGTTGAAGGAAGTGATTTTCCGCGTTTCCGGGCAGGCCGTTTTCCGGCAATTGCGTTACGAGAGCGGTGTGCATCGTGTGCAACGCGTGCCAGCCACGGAGGCTCAGGGGCGTATTCATACCTCCACGGCGACTGTTGCCGTTCTCCCGGAGGCTGAAGAAGTCGATTTTGAGTTGAAAGCCGATGAGTTGCGCATCGAGGTCTGCCGTTCCGGCGGACCCGGAGGACAGGGCGTGAATACGACGGATTCCGCAGTGCAAATCATGCACATTCCCACAGGCACGATCGTCAGGTGCCAGGACGGACGCAGCCAGCAGAAGAACAAGGACAAGGCCATGCGCATCCTGCGCTCCCGCCTGCTCGAGGTGAAACAGCGCGAGGAGGCGGAAAAATACGCGGCGCATCGCAAGAGTCAGATCGGCTCCGGCGGGCGCGAGGAAAAGATCCGCACCTATAATTACGCACAGAACCGTGTCACCGACCACCGCATCGGCCTCACGCTCTACAACCTCGACCGTTTCATCGAAGGCGACATCTGGGAAATGATCGAGGCGCTCCAGACACGCGATATGGAGGAGCGGCTGAAGGACGCGAATCTGGAAGGCGCAGTCAAGTAACCGCCGATGAGCGAGCCCGTCAAGACCGTGCTGGAAGTGCTGCAATCGACGACGGCATATTTCACGAAGCACGGCATCGAGAGTCCCCGGCTGAACAGCGAGCATCTCGTCGCGCATGCGCTTGGAAAAAAGCGCATTGAGCTTTACATGGAATTTGACCGCCCGCTTTTCGAGGCCGATCTCTCGCCATTGCGCGAATTAATCAGGAAACGTGCGCAAGGCAAGCCGCTCCAGCACTTGCTCGGCACCGTCGATTTCCACGGGCGGATTTTTGCGTGCGACCACCGGGCGCTCATCCCCCGGCCCGAGACGGAACAACTCGTGGAACTGGTTTTGAGCAAACCAACATCGGAAACCCCGAGGATTATCGATGTTGGCACGGGCAGCGGTGTCATTGCGCTGACCGTTGCCGCAAAACTCGTCACGGCCATTGTCGATGCGGTTGATTTGTGCGAGTCCGCACTCGGTCTTGCACGGGAAAATGCGGAGCGGCAGGGGCTTTCCGATCGCGTGAATTTCTTCCAAAGCGATCTGCTTGGGAATGCGAAAGACAATTACGACATCATCGTCGCAAACCTCCCCTACATCGCCACGGACGCAATCCGGTCGCTGTCGCGCGAGGTGCAGTGCGATCCCGTAATGGCCCTGGACGGAGGCAATGACGGCCTGAAAATCATCTCACGCCTCATAGTTTCCGCAAAAAGCCACCTCCGGCCCGGAGGGCTCCTCGCGCTGGAAATCGGACACGACCAGTCCGGGGAATTGATGGCCCAAATGGAGCGGGAAAATTATCAAGACATTCAGTGCAAAAGCGACTATCAAGGCGTCCTGCGTTTTCTAATGGCAAAGTATGGATAAGATTTTAGTGCATGGCGGACATCAGCTTTCCGGCTCGGTAAAGATCAGCGGTTCCAAAAATTCCGCCCTGCCGATCCTTGCCGCCACGCTTCTCACCAAGGAACAGTGCGTCATCAAAAATGTTCCCGACCTGAGCGATATCCATTACATGCTGCAAATCCTCAGCCACCTCGGCGCGCAGGTGGAGCGCGCGAGCGGTGTGGTAACGGTCACCTGCGAAAAAATCGTGACCAACGCCCCCTACGATCTCGTGCGGAAAATGCGCGCATCCGTCTGCGTGCTCGGCCCTCTGCTTGGCCGGGAAAAGGAAGCCACCGTCTCGCTGCCGGGTGGTTGTGTCATCGGCGACAGACCCATCGATCTCCATTTGAAAGGCTTCCAGGCCCTGGGCGCGGCGGTGCGCATCGACGCCGGCAACGTCAAGGTTTTCGCCTCGGAACTCAAGGGCAACGTGATCAACCTCCAGGGGAAATTTGGCTCCACAGTACTGGGCACCGACAACGTGATGATGGCCGCCGTCCTCGCGGAAGGCACCACCGTCATCGATGGCGCGGCGGCGGAGCCGGAAGTCGTGGACCTCGCGAATTTCCTCGTCGCCATGGGCGCGAAGATCGAGGGCGCGGGCACGCATCGCATCGTGATCGAGGGCGTGAAGGAACTGCACGGCGCGGAGCATTCCGTGATCCCCGACCGCATCGAGGCCGGCACCTTCCTCGTGGCGGGCGCGATCTGTGCGAAGAATTTGACGCTGCGGCGCGTGATCCCGTCGCATTTGAAATGCATCATCGAGGCTCTCCAGCGCTCGGGTTACACCATCACTTGCACCGATACCACGCTCACCATCAACGGCGAACCTTCGCCGAAACCGCTCGAGCTTGTCACCGAGCCGTATCCCGGTTTTCCCACCGACATGCAGGCGCAAATGTGCGCGCTCCTCAGCAAGACGCAGGGCATCAGCGTCATCACCGAAAACATTTTTCCGCAGCGTTTCATGCACGTCTCCGAGCTCAAGCGCATGGGCGCGGAAATCCAGCTCGAGGGCGCCACAGCGGTCATCACCGGCGCGGAGCGCCTCAGCGGCGCGCCCGTCATGGCCAGCGATCTGCGCGCCTCGGCTGCCCTCGTGCTTGCCGGCTTGCAGGCCGTCGGCGTCACCGAGGTGAACCGCGTCTATCACATCGACCGCGGCTACGAAATGATCGATGAAAAACTCAACTCCGTCGGCGCTCAAATTGAGCGCGTAAAGGCGTAGGCCTATTTCGTTTTCACCAGCCGGAATTTATCATCATACCGCCCCCTGCTGTGGGCGCGGCAGCAGGCCAGGCACGCGACTTTGCGGCGGAATGGCTTCACGCGATGGATGTCGATCCGGCATCCGGGGCATTGGTAAATGTGTTTTGGAGCGACCTTGCGGCGTGGCAGCGGGAGATCATGGCAGCGCTTTTCATCCGGCAGCCCGAGATCACGGCACGCCTGCTTCCACTCCGCCCCGTGCGGCGCTGTGCGGCGGCGTCCCGCCCGGTGGTGCGCCAGCAGGTGCGCCAGTTCATGCCGCAGCGTCTTGTTGATCTCCGCGTCAAATTGCGCGAGCTTCGGGTTCAGCGTGACGAGCGAGTGCTGGTAGTTCGCAAGCCCCGCCGTCGTCCGCATGCGGGAATTCCAGCGCACGGTCACGCGCGCCACGAGCCCTGCGCAATTCAGCTCGCGCAAAAGTTCGCGCGCCTGCGCGGTGAGCACGGTGTCTCCGCCTTTGGAAACGATCGGGGGTTGCGGGGCAGAAGCCGGCGGTTCACGCCGTACCCGTGCCACCAGTTTTGTGAGAAAATCCAACTGCATCATGAAAGATAGCCAATCGCGGCGAATTGCAACCCGCTCATACCGCGCTCCCTATTAACCGCGTAAAAATTTCCGGCAACCGCGAGATCGCGATATCGATTTCCTCTGCAGTCGTCCCCTTCCCGAGCGAAAAACGCACCGTCGAGCGCGCCAGCTCCGGTGCGACCCCCATCGCCATCAACACATGCGATGGAAGGATCGACCCCACCATGCACGCCGAGCCGCTTGAGGCGCAAATCCCCGCGAGATCGAGATTGATCAGCAGCCCCTCGCCATCCAGCCCGGGAAAGCTGATATTCAGCGTATTCGCCAGGCGCGCGTCGGGATCGCCATTCATCACCGCTGGCGGGAATGCCTCGCGCACTCCCTCCCACAGCCGGTCGCGCAGCGCCGCCTGGCGCGGCTGTTCCGCGTCCATCGTTTCCAGAGCACGCTCCGCCGCGCGCGCCATGCCCGCGATCGCCGCCACGTTCTCGGTGCCGGCCCGGCGCTCGTTTTCGTGCGAGCCGCCGAATTGCAGCCGGTCAATGGAAATGCCCGCCCGCAGCCAAAGCAATCCCACGCCCTTCGGCCCGTGAAATTTGTGCGCCGCCAGCGAGAGCGCATCGAAGTCGGACACATGCATCGGCTCCTTGCCGAACGCCTGGATCGCATCGCAGTGAAATAATACTCCGCGCTCGCGGCAAAGCGCGCCGATTTCCTTCACCGGCTGGAGCGTGCCCGTCTCGTTATTCGCGGACATGATCGAAACCAGCGTCGTCTCCTTTGTCATCGCATCCGCGAGTTGCTGCAAATCGATCCGCCCTCCCGCCCCGACCGGCAGCCACGTCACGCGAAACCCTTCATGCTTTTCCAGGTACTCGAACGCATGCAGCACCGCATGGTGCTCCGTCACGCAGGTGATCAAATGCTTTCCCTGCGCCGCCCGGTTCCGCGCGAGTCCGATGATCGCCAGATTATCGGACTCCGTCCCGCCCCCCGTGAAAATGATCTCGTGCGGCTTCGCCCCGATCAACCGCGCCAGCCGGTCGCGCGCATCATCGATCGCCGCCCGCGTCTCCCGCCCCGCTGCATGGATGCTTGATGGGTTCCCGAAATGCTCCGTGAGATACGGCAACATCGTTGCCATGACTTCCGGCGCAAGCGGAGTAGTGGCGTTGTAATCCAGATAGATCATGAGGAAATGACGAATGACGAATGACGAATGACGAAAATCGAGGCCTTGCGAAATAACGCCGGGGCGGAGGTGGGCGGCGTAAAATGACGAAGCTCGAATGACATAAGGGCGAACTCGATAGCGGTCATTTTCCGTTGCGACGGATTTTGGAGAAAATGAGGTGGAGCTCTTTAGCTTCACGCCACACCACACTGGCCTGGGGCTTCAATTCGGGGATGGCGCGCACAATCATCCGGAGAAAATATTTCGTCTCCCGGGCTTCTTTGCGACAGGTGCCGATTTTCAAAAGAAACTCTTTTTTGGAAACTGAATCATCCGCCTCGCAATAATTCGCGCCCACAAGCTGACTGATAAGCCAATAAGTCAAAGGGCTCTCCGGAATTAATTTAGCGAAATCAATGACAGCCTCGCCAAATTTTGCCGTGCGTTCCTCCAGATCGAAAACAGGCGCAGCCGCATTTTCCTCCCTCACCACCGAAGTTTCCCCCGCCACCCCCCAAAACGCATCATCATCGTAACGGATGCTTGGGGCTTCGTGCTTCGTCATTCTTTCGTCATTCGTCGTTCGAGCTTCGTCATTTATATAGTCCAATCCGACACCCACGCATCATCCGACCGCCTGTCCTTGTCGAAAATCCGCAGCGAATGCTCCTCGTAGAAAACCAGCGAGCGCGGCGGCACGCTGTGCGTGAGGAAAACATTCGCGCCGATCGTACTTCCCTCGCCGATCACCGTATCGCCGCCGATGATCGTCGTGCCGGCATAAATCGTCACATGGTCCTCCACCGTCGGGTGCCGCTTCTTCCCCTTCAGCGCCTGCCCGCCGGAAAGCGAGCGCGCCACCAGCGACACGCCCTGGTACATCTTCACATGCTTGCCGATCACCGACGTCTCGCCGACGACCACACCCGTCCCGTGGTCGATGAAAAAGTGCGAGTGGATATGCGCGCCCGGGTGGATATCGATCCCCGTGCGGCTGTGTGCCCACTCCGTCATCATGCGCGGGATCAGCGGCAGGTTGTGGCAGTAAAGCATGTGCGCGGTCCGCTGGATCGCGATCGCCTCGAGATACGGGTATGAGAGGATGATCTCGTCGAAACTCGACGCCGCAGGGTCCCCTTCAAAGGCGGCCTCCACATCCGTGCGCAAAAGCTGGCGCACCACCGGGATCGTCTTCAAAAATTCCTGCACCACACGCTGCGCTTCCTCCTCCGGGCAGGTCGGCTCTCCCAGGCGCAGGCTCTTGCACACCTCGCTCCTCAGCCGGTCGGAGATGGTCAGAATGCGATGCTCCGTCACGCGGCGGATATGTTGCGAGTGGATCGGCTCCTGGTCGTGATAGCCCGGAAACAAAAGCTGCAACAGATCTTCGCAGATCGTCGCAATGGCCAGCTTCGAGGGCAGATTGCTCCCGTCGATGTTGTTGATGCCGCCTACCTCGCGATAGGAATCGAGGATTTTACCGGTTATTTTTTCTAGGCTGTCCATGGGTGAGTCGGGAGCATAGCGCATTTGCACCAACTAGTCACCCACCGCGTTGATGGGGATTTACTTCTTCGCCCCGCGCCGTTTGAACCTCACCACGATCCACGCCACCAGCCCCAGCGTCAGCACCCACGGTGCGAAGAAAGCCAGCGCCACGCCGATCATGCTGATGCTCCACATCAACCCCGAGAACCCTTCGCCGAGCGTCTTGCGCAGGGAGGCAAAAATCCCCGTGTCATCCGGCACGATGTCCCCCTGGCTGTAAATCTGCAGCGCGATTTCCGCGGGCGCATTTTCTCCCGAGGCATTGTCGCTGCGGCTCACCGTGAAATCCTTCACCTTTCCCAGCGCCTTCACCTGCTCGAGAAAAGCCGCATATTTGTTGAACGGCATCCGGAAGGTAAGCGTGGAAACCTCCACGCCATCCGTCGCTCGGTTGAACGCCGCCGTCTTCACCTCCACCCCCGCCGTCGCCGCCGCCTGCTTGAGCTGCGCGGTCTTTTCCTCCACGTGGTCTGTCAGCACATTCAGGCTCGTCTGCTGCGCGGCCGGCTCCTCGTCGCGCTGGATCGTCAGGTTCAGGTCCACCTTGTCCTTCTCGATCTTCGCCGCGTTTGCATCGCCCGCGCCGTTCCGCGATCCGCTGTTTGCAATGCTCTGCGTCTGCGAATTGAAATTCTGGATCCGCCCGATCGCCTTCAGTTTGCCGATCGCCTCGTCGGCCACATCCGGCGCGATCAGGAGATGCAGCGTCGCCGAGACATGCCCGTCCGCATCCCGCTCGATGTGCGACTCAATCGTCTGCGCCTTCGCCGCTTCTGCATCGCTCTTCGCCTCGGTAAACGCCTTCTCCACATCCTTCGCGAATACCGATAGATTCGCCCGCTCCCGCAGCACAAAGGCAGCCGGCTGGCTCAGGTCCTTCTCGTGCATCGTGATCGTCACCGTCGCGTACGCCACCAGCGCGTCGTAATATTTGAGCTGTCCCTGCATCTGCTCGATCGACTCCCGCACCCGGGCCAGTTCCTTCTCCACCTGGAGAAGCTCGGAAACCTTGGTCGTGTTTTTTTGCAGGATTCCGAGCAGCGTCTCCTCCATCCGCTTCGAGTTGCGGATCCGCGCATCCGTGTCGAAGTAATCCTTCGTCACATCATCCGTCCCGATCGTCTGGTTCTTCAGGTCGCCCAGCGCCCGCAGCTTCATCAGAAACCGGTCGAGATTCGCCGGCAGCACCTTCACCACGATTTCGCCCTGCAGCTTGCCATTAGCCCCCCGCTCGGAATTTTGCGTGTTTATGTATCCCTGCTCCTCGCCCGCCACTGCGGAAATGGTCTCCACCGATTTGTCAAAGTGGTCCACCTCGAAATCGAGATTCGCATTCCGGATCAGCTTGCGGGAATCGTCGGGTGCGGCAGGCGTTGGCGGCGCAGCCGGAGCATCCGGCTGCTCATCGGATTTTTCATTTTTGGCAAGGTGATCCCATTTGGCTTTTTCAGCTTTAAGCTGTTGATCGAGGCTGCGCCCGTCATGCGTCATCCAATTTCCCGAATCGCCAGCCAATTTTGTTTCGCCGCCACTGCCGCTGTGTCCGTCACGCGCCGTCCCAACTGTCGAACCGCCAGCCAACAACGTATCAATCGCATCACCTGAGATCGCCTGCGAACCAGAGCGCAATCCAGAGGTGACTTGTGCCGCTCCCCCTGAGATCGTCGTTCCACCAGAAAAACTGCCCGAGATCGTCGTTGCGCCACCGGAACTCTGAGATTGCGGTAACTTGACTGTGGTTGCACCCATGCTGAGAGTGCCGGCAGTCGCCGTCATCGCGCCGGTATAAGTATTTCCACCCGTGAGCGTCAGTGTGCCAGTGCCAGATCGTATAATGGCAACTTCGGAATGCTCCCCATTCTTTATGGTAATGCTGTTTGCAGAAAAAAGATCAACGCCTTTCTTTTCGCTCGCTCCATAGGGATTCCAGAATTTCGCATCAGGAACATTCTCCAATGCATTGAAAGCGCGCGGAGCCACCATATCCGTGTATGCCGCTTCCCGGCCTCCCGAAAACCGCTCCCCTGTAATCATCGACCCGCTCTTCACCATCGCCGCAAGAATCAGCACCGCAAGCGCGGCCTGTACAGTCCGGAACTGCGCGAACCATACAATCCCGCGCAACCAATTGCTCCACCCGCCCGACGTCTTTTCGCGGAACCCTTCAATCACGCGCCGCTCAAAATTCGGATCAGGCCGCAGCGCCGGCATGGTGTTGTTAAGAATCTCGTTCATTTTCTGGTTCTCCTCGTTCAGCGAGCGGCAGTGCGGGCATTCCGCGAGATGCCGCTCGAAATGCGTTTGTTCCTCCGGCGTGAGCGCGTCGCACAGCGCCGCCGCGCTCCAGTCCCCGATCTCGTCGTGAATATTCATCTCATTCATACGCCTCCACGTTGGTTTTCAGAGTCTTGCGCATCGTCGCCAGCGCCCGCCCCAGGATGCCGCGCAGCGCCCCGTTCGTAAGCCCCATCGTCTGCTCGATCCCCGTGTAATCCATCCCCTCCAGATACCGCAGCGTCAGCGCCGTGCGGTGCTGCTCCGGCAGTCGCGCGAGCGCCGTATGCACATTCGCCTGCATCGCCTCGCCGGCGGAGTGTTCATCCGGTCTCTGCGCTTGGGTATCAGCGATTTCCGGCGCATCCGCATCCAGCGGCACCGTCCGCCGTCTCCGTAAAACATCGCAGGCCCGGTTCCGCGCCACCGTCGTCAGCCACGCCGGAAACTTCGCAGGATCGCGCATCCACGACCGCTTCTTCCAGGCCCGCACGAAAGTCTCCTGCACCACATCCTCCGCCTCCCCCGCATCCTGCAGCACCGCAAACGCCACCGCAAAAAGCGTCCGGCTATAGGTGCGGATCAGCGCTTCAAAGCTCTCCGCATCGCCATTCAAGGCCTTGGCAATCAATTCTAAGTCGGGGGCATCCATTTCGGCGATTTGCAGACTAGACGAACCAGAACCCTATTCCGCGCGGAATATTTTAGAAAAATTAAAAAGCCCGAATATTACTACGGGAAAAAAGTATGAAAATTCAGAGTAAACCACCCAAGCGGGTCATCCTGAGCGTAGCGGAGGCCTTGCGGAGCGCAGTCGAAGGATCTCTAACTATTTCCGGGCCTCTGGCGCGTCGCAGCACTCCGGAAAAGGTCATTCGAGCTTGGTCGCTCTTTAAAACTTCCGCCCTCATCCCTCCGCCCTTCCCTTGTCACCTTGCCCCATCCGCAACCGCACAAACAAACGTCTGGCACACATACCCTGTCCGTTCCTTGTATTTGCGAATAAAGTTCTCCGCGATCGCATCCGCCGCCGCCGTCTCGATCAATGACACCGTCGCCCCGCCAAACCCGCCCCCCGTAAGCCGCGACCCCAGCACCCCCGGCTCCTCACTGGCAATCACCACCAGCGCATCCAGCTCCGCCGTGCTGTTCTCAAAATTAAACCGCGAGCTTTCATGCGACTGGAACATCAGCGCCCCGAAGCCTTTCACGTCCCTGCCTTTCAAGGCGTCGATCCCCTTGAGCACCCGCTCATTCTCCCCCACGACATGCGCCGCCCGACTGTAAACAACATCCGTCAGTTTCCCCCTGCCCGCCTCAAGCTGCGCGCTCGAAACATCGCGCAACGCCTTCGCGCCGAGTTTCTCCGCTGCCTCGAAGCACTGGAGACGCCGTTCATTATATTCCCCGCCCACCAGCGCATGTTTCACGCCGGAATGCGTGATCAGCAGGCTCACCCCGTGCGGGAAAGCAATGTTCTCCACCGTCTCGTTGCGGCAATCGAGAAAGATCGCATGGTCCTTTTTGCCAAACGTCGAGGAAACCTGGTCGAGCAGCCCGCAGTTCACCCCCACAAATTCGTTCTCCGCCTTGCGGCAAAGCTTGGCGAGGCGCAGCGCATCCACCTCCAGCCCGAACATCTTTTTCAGAAAAGTCGCCGTCGCCACCTCCAGCGCCGCCGAACTCGAAAGCCCCGCCCCGAGCGGCAGATCGCTCCCGATCTCCGCCGAAAATCCCCCCAGCGGAAACTTCTCCTCCAGGAAACTCCACACCACCCCCAGCGGATAATTCGCCCAGGGTGCCGCTTCGGAAGGTTTGATCGCATCCACGCTCGCCTCCACCGAGGAATCCATCGTGGAGGAATGCAGCGAAATCTTTCCATCCGCCGCCGTCGTCCCCTGCATCGTCACCCCGCGGTCAATCGCCGCGGAAAGCACATAGCCCTCGTTGTAGTCAGTGTGGTTCCCGAGCAGTTCGACCCGGCCCGGTGCATGAACAGTAAGCATCGCCATAAATTAAAAAATGAGCCCCCATCGTAACGGCGAACTCAATTTCCACAATTTTTTTCCACGCCAAATAGCGCCGGAGGCGCGGCGGAATTAAAGCCCGGAGTGGAGCGCAGCGGAACTCCGGGAATCAGAAATTAAAAATAAATAAACCCCTGAAAGGGGTGACGGAACATGCCTCTCATCAAAGGATAATGGCTTTAGGGTTCGACCTCCTGGTTCTTCACCCCGTCGCGTTCATCTCGAAAAGCTTGTAAAACCGTTTTGGGAAGAGAAAATTGGGGAAGAACGCTCCTGTTATTTTCGCGGGAAATCCAATTGAAATCCAAATCACATCCTTTTGATTGGTCGATTCTGCTCTTGTGCTTTCTTTTGATGTGGTTTTTTGGCAACCTGCCCGGTGGTAGCTTTTTGGGTGATAGTTTTAGCAGTGCTCTAAATCGAGCGGCGTTTCGATGCGCTAATATAGCCATCGTCCAGCTTTCGCTGGGGGTGATGCTTTTTCTTCTTCGCCCTGGAATCATGGCAAAATTACCGGCAATCTTCATGATTGTTCTTGGCTCATTTTCGACTTTGATTTCAGTGGAATCATTCTCCGGGGCTTCGACGGCTCATCACCATTACGTACAATGGGAGTCCGCACACATAAACCTTGGGGCAATCACTCTCGCTGATCGTATTCCAATTCAGAAACCAACAAGCCCAAAAACGTTTGGCGATGTTATGCGATTGGTTTCCGGGCCGGGTTTGACCGGGCAACAGCAAACGCAGATCCCCGCTGTTTTAATCGAAGTTGCGAAACGGGCTTCCAGGGTCAGGGACGTCGATTTGCTCGCAATATTGTTTTGCAGTCCGGACCAGGAGGTTCGGAAAACTGTGATGCATTTTTCTGGAAAAATAGGCAGGGTCGCTGCATCGACGCAGGCATTAAAACTTCTGGGAAGCGGTTTGTATGATCAAAATACCGTGGTGCAGTATGCTGCCATATATGAATTGGTCGGTTTCATCATTCTCTATGGTTACCATGGCAAAACCGTCCCTCCCTGCCCTGCCATAAACCTGTTCAATGCCAATCCGGATAAATACATGGATCAATGGAAAACATGGTGGGGAATAAATCAGGAAATGTTGTTTAAGAAAGTTGCCGCGGCGGAACACGAAACGACGGCCACAACCGCCGATTAAAGTCGCGGAGTAGAGCCCCGCGGAACTCCCGGAACCGTAATTTGACAACTTCCCCACGGTTGACACCAACCCCATTACCCGCTTTTATTTTTCCGGATGAAACGACTGTTCATTTTTTTGAGCATCGCCCTGGTAGCCTCCGCTGCCTGGTGCGAGGATCAACCCCGTCAACTCGACAAGGCGAATGTCCTCCCCCTTGCCCTTGACGACCACTTCCAGTTCCGCAAGACCGAGCTTTTTCAGAACGATCCCAAGGAATTCAAGTTAACCACGGATCCCAGGATCCTCTTTTTGCGCGAGCGCATGAACTACGGGGCCCTCACCTCCATTGACAAGGCGCGGCGCCTTGGAAACTACTTCACGTTTTTCTGGCGCGCCGACAACAAGAGCGACGTCACTGTGCGGCTGGAATACCGGCAGGAGAACCTGGGATCGTACGTCCAGGCAAAGGAACTCGACTATACGGGTGTCAAGGGAACCATAAAAAGCGAGTTCAAGGTGGTGGGCGACGATTATACGCAGGATGGCCGCGTGGTGGCATGGCGCGCGCTACTGATTCAAAATGGAAAGATAGTGGGGTTGACCCAGTCCTATCTTTGGGATTAAACTGAATGCGTTGTGTATTTTGATAAAGGGCATTGATAAAGCGGGTCTGTTTGACAGACTCCAGAGGGTTGCGATATAATTTATAACGATAGGTGAGCACTACTTCATCCATTCTGGTTGGCTTGACCAACAAAATCGTATGGGTTCGGGTCGAGGGAAAGGGGTCTTTTCTGAACAGTCCTGGCATGAAGGACTTTACCAAGGAAATGATCAATCGCGGCCATAGGGAATTTGTTGTCGATTTGCGCAATTGTCCGGTCATGGACTCCACGTTCATGGGCACCCTGGCGGGCGTGGCGCTGCGTCTCCGCGAACTCGGCCAGGGAAATCTGCATGTCGTCAATTTGAACGAACGCAACCAGGATCTCCTCAGCAACCTTGGGCTCGACCAGCTTTTTGCCATCGACATGTACCCGGTGAAGGGGAGCGAAGCCGCCACACAACCTCTCGACGGCACCCCCGCTTCCGGTGACCGCACGGCTCAGGCGGAAACCATGCTGCAAGCTCATGAGGCGCTCGTGGAAGCCGATCCGGAAAATCTCATGAAATTTAAAGACGTACTGGAGTATCTTAAGCAAGACCTTCACCTTGCTGAATAAGATATTTTAATGTTGTCCACGCTGCTCCCCCTCATTCTGGGCTTTATCTCCATTGCTTTCTACTGTGTTAATCAAAAACAGCGGAAGCAGATCAAGGCCCTGAAAATCGCCCGCGAAAAGATCCAGCTCGAGGAAACGCGGGTCTTCGATTTTCTCCACGGGATGGGCGAGGCATTTACAGAGGATATCCGCGTAGGGGATTTGCACAGGCTCATTGTCGAGGGGGCTGCCCGCATCCTCGACGCCCACGGGGGCGGCCTTTATCTCGTAAACAAGGCGGGCACGGCGCTCATGCCGGCCTTTATTTCCAAGGATTGTCCTCCGTTGATCGAAATTCCAAAAAGTGTGCTGCAGCAGGCGGATTCCATGCCGCTCGCACTGCAAAGCTATGTGCGCCTGCATTCCCTGGAGCCTGGCGAGGGGCTCATAGGCACGGCCTGGCGCGACAGGGAGCCGCTGTTCTTGTCGGGTGACGACGCGCGGCTGGAAAACCTGCGCGAGACCAGCCAGATTACGACCTCGGCGATGTTTTGCCCGCTGGTCTTCGGCCCTCAAAATCTCGGGGTGATCGCCGTGGCGAACGGTTCGATGGGTTCCCCCTTCTCGGCGAGCGATTTTGCGGTGTTCAAGGCCATCTCCGAGCAGTCCGCATTCGCGCTTTACAATGCGTTTGTCTATTCCGAGGCCAGCGAAAAACGCCGGCTCGATGTCGATCTGCTGGTGGCGCAGGATATCCAGCGCATTCTCCTTCCCTCCTCCTCGCCGGATATCGAGGGCTTTCAGGTCAGCGGCATCAATATTCCCGCAAAGCAGGTGAGCGGTGATTATTTCGATTACATCAAGGTGGACCAGGATCACTACGGCATTGCCATTGCGGACGTTTCCGGCAAGGGCGTCCCTGCATCCCTCATTATGGCCATGTGCCGGAGCGTGCTCCGCAGCAAGGCGGTGGGAAACATTTCCGGCGCGGAAGTATTGCGCCAGGTGAACCGCCAGCTTTATCCCGATATCAAGGAGGATATGTTCATCAGCATGGCGTATCTGGTTTTGGACATAAAGACGGAGGCGATCACCCTCTGTCGTGCGGGCCACGATGCCCCTCTGCTTTATTCCGCGAAGGATAAATCCGTGACGAAAATCAATCCGCCGGGCATGGCCGTGGGCATTGACAGCGGGGATGTTTTCGATAGGGTAACGCGCGATTTCTCCGTGAAGATGGAGCAGGATGACTGCTTGATCTTATATACGGATGGAGTGACGGAGGCCCTGGATGGCAAAGGATTTGAATTCGGTATGAAGGAAATGATCCTTTCGATCCAGGCCAGCGCATGTGATGGGGCCGCGGGTGTCGTCAAGCGGCTCACGGATGACCTGCGTGATTTTATTGGCACGACTCCGCAAAATGACGACATTACCCTTATAGTGATACGTAAAAAATGAGTGATACCAATGTGTTTACAGAAGACCAACAGGAGCAAAAAAAACCGGTGGATATGAACCCCGAGGAAACTCCAGCAGATGCCGCCGACAAACAGACGGAGGAAACCGAGGAATCCGCCTTTGCTAAACTGCAGGCCGATCTCGATCGTTTTCGCGACCTCGCGCTGCGTAGCGAGGCCGATATGCAGAATTTCCGCAAGCGCGCCACGCGCGAGAAGGAAGACGCGATCAAGTACGCCAATGTCAGTTTCCTCGACCGCTTGATCCCCGTGCTCGACAATTTTGAGATGGGCCTCACTGCGGCCCGTGGTGACAGGAATTCCGCGGTCATCGCGGGATTGGAGATGGTGTCGAAACAGTTTACCGATTTTCTGTCGGAGGTGGGTGTGCAGACGATTGACGCCACCGGGCAGAAGTTCGACCCGAACCTGCACGAGGCCATTTCTCAGGAACAAAGCGCCGATGTTCCCGAGGGGAATGTCATACGCCAGTTGCGCAAGGGTTACAAACTCAAGGACCGCCTGCTGCGCCCTTCAAACGTCGTCGTTTCCAAGGGCAAATAAAATTCCGGCAGCATGGCTAAGACAAAACGCGACTACTACGAAGTCCTGGAAGTGACACGCACCACGACGGTGGAGGAGATCAAGCGCTCCTACCGCAAGCTCGCGGTCAAGCATCACCCGGACAAGAATCCGGACGATCCGCACTCCGAGGAACGCTTCAAGGAACTGGGCGAGGCTTACGACGTGCTCATGGATGCCGACAAGCGCGCCGCTTATGACCGCTATGGGCATGCCGCGTTCGCGCAGGGCACCGGGCCTTCCGCCGGGGCGGGATTCCACGATCCGTTCGACATTTTCCGCGAGGTATTCGGCCAGGGTGGCGGTGGCGGCGGGATTTTCGAGCAATTTTTCGGCGGCGCGAGCGGCGGCGGCCGTGCGGACCGCGATGGTCGCCAGCGCGGTTCCGACCTGCGCTACGACATGCAGATCAAGCTCGAGGAGGCAGCGTTCGGTTGCGAAAAGGAAATCGAAATTTCAAAGCTCGAGGCATGCACAAAATGCGAGGGCCGCGGCGCGGAGGAAGGTTCGCAGGCGGCAACCTGCCCATCCTGCCACGGTCGCGGACAGGTGATCAGCTCGCGCGGGTTCTTCCAGGTTTCGCAGACCTGCCCGAATTGCCGAGGCACCGGCCAGATCATCGCAAAGCCCTGCCGGGCCTGCCACGGCGAAGGCCGCGTGGAAAGCACTTCGCGCATCAAGTTGAAAATACCAGCCGGCATCGAGGACGGCTCCAGGCTCCGCTCCTCCGGCAACGGCGAGGCAGGCATTCGCGGCGGCCCGCGCGGCGACCTCTACGTGGTGATCCACGTCAAGGAGCACGGGATTTTTGAGAGGCAGGAGGACAATCTTTACTGCCAGATCCCCGTGTCGTTCATCACAGCCGCGCTTGGCGGCGAAGTCCGCGTGCCCACCCTGGAAGGCAAGGCTTCTCTGAAGATTCCAGCCGGGACCCAGGGCGGCACGACCTTCAAGTTGCGCGGCAAGGGAGTGCCAACACTGAATTCCACCGCCCGCGGCGACCTTATGGTCACGGTCCTGGTCGAGGTCCCCACAAAACTCAATAGCGAACAGCGCAAAAAGCTTGAGGAATTTGCGGAACTCTGCGGTGAGGAAAACAGCCCCATTCACAAGAGTTTCTTCGAAAAAGCGAAGGAATTCTTCCAGTAATCCCGCCCAAGGGCCTCTATCGGTTCGTTCATTTGCCAGGGCTAATCAACCCTTGCCAACCCTTACCAACCGTCAGCTATCCCGCATCCCTGCCAAAGCCGGAGCTTGATTGCCGCCTCGTGCTGTTGTCCAATCCCTCACTTGCAAGAACCTCAATTCGTCAAAGCCCTTTTCGGTTCCATCGCCAGGCGGTATGACCTCGCGAATCACCTCCTCAGCGGCGGCATGGATTTCCTATGGCGCCGGCGTGCCGCCCGCATCGTGCAGGCATGGAAACACGACCGCATCCTCGATCTCGCCACGGGCAGTGGCGACCTCGCATTAACACTCGCAAAACATTGCCCAGGGAGCGAAATCACCGGTGCCGATTTCTGCCTGCCCATGCTGCTCCAGGCAAAGGCAAAAGGCGTCTCCCGCCTCGTGGTGGCGGATGGAACGCGCCTCCCCTTTCCGGATGAAACATTCGACGTAATCACAGTCGCATTCGGCCTCCGCAACATGGAATCGTGGTCTGGCGCACTGCGCGAGATGAGCCGCGTTTTAAAACCAAACGGCCATCTGCTCGTGCTCGACTTTTCAATCCCGGAAAACACATTCCTGCGCCCCGCGTACCGCGCCTACCTCCATCACATCCTGCCCCGCATCGCCGGGCTGCTCACGCGTGAAAAATCCGCATACGATTACCTCGCGGATTCGATCGAGAAATTTCCACGCGGCGGCGCAATGAAGTCGCTCATGGACGCGAACGGTTATTGCGAGTCCACCTTCGAGCCGCTTACCTGCGGGATCGTGTCAATTTACACCGGCAGGCGTGGCTGATGCAGCATCAGCGGGCGACGGAGTCGCGGTTGGTTTTGCGGCCTCGGTGATGTCCGTGCGCAGGATGTCGTAATCGGGTTTGTTGACGACGAATGCGCCGGGCATGCCTGCCACCTGGGCGTTCCACATACTTTGTGTGTTTTCGCTGCCCAGGATCAGTTTGCCGGATTGCCCGACAGCAGTGGTGAATGAGATTACAAGCGATGGCTTGCCAAACCCGAGTCCCTCCGTGGCGGAGCCGGTCCAGCGCACCGCACGCAAAGTGGCAAGGGTGGCCTGGAGCGACTGGACATTGACCGTGTTCACTGCGCCCGAGCCTTTCACCAGCTTCCAGCCCGCGCCAGCCTTCTCGATGGCGGTGGTAAGGTCGTCACGAACGATCTCGATGGATTTGATTTCGGCGGGATTGAAATTAAAAATCGCGAGATCGCGCCATTGCCCGGCATCGGTGGGAATCGAGTCGAGTATTCCTTTGGGAACTGAAACCACGTAGGGCTCGCCTTCCACCCGGGCATAAACCACATCCCCCTCCACCCGGCCAAATGCGATGGTAAGAATCCGGTTGTCACCAGCCTTGGACTCGGCGGTATTTTCCGAGGCATACGCACTAAAACCGACTTTTAATACCGGATTATCGAGCCCGTATTCGGGAAGGCTGGAGGTTTCGTCCGAGACGAATGCCGTTACTTGCTGGTTCTGCAAATCGGAAACCAGTTTTTTGACGAGAGCAGTGTTCGCCGCCGCATCGCCGGAATTTTTCAGCGTCCAATCCTCCTGTTTCCTTGCGACGACGATTTCCGGTTTGCCTGCGGACTCGATGTGGATGCGATCCACCGTATCGAGGTTCAACTGGAGCAGATGTTTGTCGCGCACATCATTGGGCTTCAGGTTCAGCAGAACTTCCATTCCCGCGGGCATTGTGTAAACAGACTGCCGGACGGAGAGCTTTGCATAGATCCTGGTCTTGTCCTTCTCCAGGGGTTGGCCCAGCTGCAGCACCGCAGGCTCTCCGGCGCTCCCGGTTTCCAGGGTGATCGTGCCGCGCGGTTCGCTCAGGCCGTAGGCGCTGAGGTCTGCGTCGCTCTCGAAGGTGTCGATATGGGCATTGATGATTTGCGCGATAATGTCGGAGATTTTCTGTCCGTCACCGCGCGTCTTCAGCGGCTTATCGAGCGACCAAGCCCCGCCTTCCTTCACCATCTCGATTTCACCCGCCGGGGTCTTGACGTCGAATTTGTTCACCTGCCGCGCCTCCATATTGAGAAGCTTGTGGTCGCGAAAGTCGTCGGCTCTTTTCTGGAGCTGATTTTTCAGGTCGGTGCTGACCAAGTACACTTTCTTCGATCCGTCGAGGCGCACATACATTTTCCCATCCAGGGCGGCATCCTTTCCGAAAAAAATCTCCGGTGGTGCGTCGGGGCCAATCAGTTTCATGCTGACACTGGAGGTTTCGAGTCCAAGATCGCTCAAGGTCGCTTTTCCGGCGCCTTTTCCGTCGGCGTCAAACGAGCTGTCCACGTCCAGGGTGTCGATGCTCGTGAGCAACTGGTTTACGGCCATTGAGTCGGCGCGATCTTTCAGTGGAACTTCCATCTCCCATTCCGGCCCCTGCTTGCGAAGGTCAATTTTTTCACCATTGTTGGTGATGGAGATGCCGTCGATGGTGCCGGTGTCAATGTTGAAGACGCGTTTGCTGCGATCAGCGGCCTCATTGGTGCTGAGCTTCCGGCTCTGGTAGAAGCGGATGAATACGAAAAGTCCAACGGCCAGCATCAACAGAATCAGCGTGTTTTTTTGTTTCATACTTCGAGGAAAGAAATCAAAAATCAGCGGCGGCGTTTCCACCAGACGGCGAGGCCGAAGAGGGCGATGATGCCCGGCATTGCGAACATGGTGAGTAATACGATGTTACCGATCTGGTCGTCGGTGAGGTTGAGTGAGAATGTTTTGCTTTCCTTGGGGGCGATACCGATGAGTTCTTCGCGGTCCAGCAGCCAGTCGATGCCATTCAACGTAAAGTCGAGGTTCGCGTTTGCCTCGGAGAGGGATGCGTCTGCGATGAATTCACAATTACCGGCAACAATCATGCGGGCGGATTCGACCTGCACACGGGTGTCGTTCAGCGCGCCTTTTTCAACCGAAGCGGCGATGATCAACGGCTGCGCCCGGTCTTTCTTGGGATCGAAGATGATTTCGTCACCTTGACCGACGTTGTAATCAGCCTTGCCCCAGTAACCCTCGGAGGCTTGGACGAGGGGATCGAGCCGGATGCCTGACGCCTGCGCGGGTTGGCGATCAAGGGTGAGCGATTGCGTGGCGCCGATGAAGAGCCCGTTGATGCCCTTGAGGCGTTTTGTAATCGGGCTACCCTCAAGGAACCTGGCGGTCACGTCGCGCAAAACTGCGGTGACGATCCCGGTAAGCTGGCGGACGGCAACGGTGCGCATGAGGCGGTCGTCATCCGCGACTATGCCCTGGTCGCGCAGAAAGGCTGAGAGGCGCGGGGTGGAGGCATTCGGGTCCAGCATGAGGAACACCCGGCCTTTTTTGTTCCAAAATTCGTTGAGCATTTTCATTTCACGCTCGGAAAAATCGTAACGCGGCCCCACGATGACGAGTGCTTTCGCATCGGAGGGGATGATGTCCACATTCTGCAAATCGAGTGAAGCAATTTTGATATTCTCGCGCTCGATGAAGATCTTGATTCCTTTGTAGGCATCGTCGGTGATTTCACGCTCGCCCTGTCCCTTGACGGCGTAAATTTTATTCTGTTTGTCCGAGGAAACCTCAAGGAGACCGCTGGTGATCACTTCCTCGCCCCTGAATGCCTTCAGTTTTGGCGACTGGCCATACATTGCGCCGTTGTTGTCATACTCGGCCATGTCGGCAGCGTTGAGGAATTTCGTGCGGCCGCCGCAGTCGAGAATCACAATGTTCTCGTTCGCACCGAATTTGTATTGGGCCTGCAAATCGCGAGCGCGGCTGAAGTTGCGGGCGGGATCAACGACCTCGATGGCGAGTTTGCCGTTCGAAGAGTACTGGTATTCCTTCAGCAAATTCTCGAGGTCTTTACGGATGTCCGATTCCGAGGAAAAGAAAACGACGATATTAACCGGTTTTTTCAGCCCAAAGAGCACGCGCTTCGTCTTGTCTGCGAGGGCGTATTTTTGCGTACGGGACCAATCCCAGCGTTTGAAGTAATTGAAGGCGAAGTAGTTCACCATGACGGTGATCATCACGAGGATGACGATCTGGACCAGGACGTTCAGCCCGATCTGGAAGCGCTTGATCTTGAAAGTCCTGGATCCGTCTTGCGGAGAATTCTCGGTGGCCATGTCTATTTTAAATCCGAGGTTACGACTTCCATTTGCGGGATTGGAAGACCTGATAGGTGACGGCAAGTGTCAGCACGGTCATCGACAGGTAGTAAACAATGGGCCGGGTATCGAATACGCCGTGTGAAAAATTCCCCATGTGCTCGATGGTCGAAAAATAGCCGATGAAATCGCGGAAACCCGGGGTGACATTCAGCACAAAATATGAAAGAAAACCGGAGAGGAAAAGAATGATGATCGCGGCAAGCGAGAGAATCGCAGCGATGATCTGGTTGCTGGTCAGCACGGAAGCGAGGCACCCGATGGAAAGATAGAACATGCCGAGAAGCAGGATGAATGTGTAGCTGCCCAGATAGGCGCCGGGTGACAATGCGGCATGGGCCTTGGTGATCCACTCAAAGATGGGGAAGTAGAACGCGCTCGGTATCCAGAGAATGATATAGAAAATGAGCGCGCCTGTATATTTTGACAGGACCACCTGCCAGTCCTGCACAGGAGCGGTCATCAGCGGCTCGATGGTGCCGAGTTTGAATTCCTCCGCAAAAAGCCGCATCGTGATCAGCGGAAAAGTAAGCAGAGCGCAAATCCAGAAAGGGAGAAGATTGAAGAAGACCTCGACAAGCGTCACCTCGGCCGGGCCACGATTCAGTACTGAAATTGCAAAGTAAAAGTCAAAACCGGTAAGCGCCACAAAGCAGATCATCACCACATAAGCGACGGGGGAGTAGAAAAATGAGGCGACCTCGCGTTTGAGAAGAATGAAAAATTGTCTCATGGGAAAATGGGTCAGGTTAATAGCTTGCGGGGTGAAGACGCGATCAGATGTCCGCGTGGGTGATTTCCACAAAGACATCCTCGAGGGTGGCCTTGCGGCGGGAGAGTTCCCGCACGGTCCACCTGCGGTCCACGGAGAGACGGTAAATTTCCTCGCGGAGATCGGAATTCGCCTCCACGCGAAGCAGGAACGTGTTCCACTCGCCATCCTTTTCCGCGGTGACATCCTTCACGCCGGTGATTTTTGCGAGTTCCACGACACCGTTATCCGTACCGGTCTTTGCCTCAAGCCGGATGCCGCCTGCCGTGCGGAGTTGCTTGAGGAGATTTTGCGGGGTGTCGGAGGCCTCGATGCGGCCTTTGTTGATGATGATCACGCGACTGCATGTCATTTCCACCTCGGGCAGGATATGCGTGGAGAGGAGGATGGTGTGCCGTTTGCCGAGATTCTTGATGAGTTCGCGCACCTGGCGGATCTGGTTCGGATCGAGGCCGATGGTCGGTTCGTCGAGGATAAGAAGATCGGGATCGTGGACGAGGGCATCGGCGAGGCCAACGCGCTGGCGGTAGCCTTTTGACAGGGCGCCGATGATTTTGTTTTCGACGTCCTTGAGGTTGCACAATTCCTTCACGTCGCCCACGCGCTCGCGGATGCGGCGGCCTTTCACACCCTTGAGGGCGGCGCGGTAGTTAAGGTATTCCGTGACGCGCATGTCGGCGTAGAGAGGGACGTTTTCCGGCATGTAGCCTATGCGGGCGCGGGCCTGGAGGGAGTTTTCAAAGACATCGTAGCCTGCGATGGAAGCGGTGCCGGAGGTTGCCGGCATGAAGCTGGAAAGGATGCGCATGGTGGTGCTTTTGCCCGCGCCATTTGGCCCAAGGAACCCAACGATTTCACCCTTGCCCACCTCAAAACTGATATTGTTGATCGCGGTTACGCCCGCGTAGCGCTTGCTCAAATTTTCAACTTTGATCATTGTGACTGACTCTCTTCTCCATATACTGCCCCGCCTATCTTGCCGTGAGCGAAACCTTCTGCACCTGCTCGATCTGGCGCCCGCCTATGCGGCGCACCGCGCCCACGACAAAATCAGCGTCTGTTCCCGGTTTTACATTCGCCAGCAAGGTTTCAACCTGCTGGGTGGAGTTGATGTCATAGCGTCCGATTTTATAAATGACAAGTCCCCGCTTGAAGCCGGCCGATTTGGCGGGACTGTCTTCCTCGACATCCGTGACCAATACGCCCATATCCGGAGCGATGCCAAAGGCGTCGGTGAGATCGGGCGTGAGGTCCTGGAGTTCCAGGCCGAAGGAGCGGCGCGCGGAGGATTCATTCGCGGCGGCAATCACCGGGACTTTCTGCGGGTGCTTGAATTCCTCGATCTTGTCGCGAACGACTGAGGCTGGAATGCCGAAGCCGAGGCCCTGTGTCGGGACACCCTGCGGCGTGAATGCCATTTTGACTGAACTGATGCCTATCAACTTGCCGGAGAGATCGATGAGCGGGCCGCCGCTGTTGCCGGGATTGATGGCGGCATCCGTCTGGATGAGCTTCTTGTATTCCACGTCTTCGACAGAAATGGTACGGTCGAGCGCGCTGAGGATGCCCCGGCTCACGGAAACGCCGTAGCCGAGGGGATTGCCGAGCGCCAGGACTGTTTCCCCGAGGAGATTCGGGGAGATGTCGGTGAGGCTGATGTGAGGGAAAGGTGTCTTGCCTTCGATTTTGATGAATGCCAGGTCGGACTTTGGATCGCCTGCGATGTATTTGGCGTCGTAGGTTTTGCCGTCGGTCGTGGTGACCTGGATTTTCAGGTCTGCGGCACGCTCGACGACATGCTGGTTGGTGACGATGTAACCATCCGGATCCACGATGAAGCCGGAGCCGAGGCTCTTTACCTTTTGACGCATCTCGCGCGGGGGACGCATCGGGCCGCCGAAGAACTGGTTATAGAACGAGTCAAAGGGATCAGAGACGGTGCGGCGGATCGTGCCCTCGGTATTGATGTTGACGACTGCCGGCCAGACCTTGCCCACAGCCACGACAGAGGGCTCGGTGGCGGGTTCTGTCTGGGCTCCGGCATGGGTACATGCCGAGGCGAGGATGGCGATCGTCAGAAATTTACAAATATTTTGACGCATAGAGAGAGTGTTGGATTGTGAACTAACTATAAGACAACGCGGGGTCGGATTTGCTCAAAAAAAAGTGCCGACTTGGGAACCGCCGGGGGAGGGTGCTTTTGGCAGGGATGGGGGATAGCTGACGGTTGGCAAGGGTTGGCAAGGGTTGGCAAGGGTTGGCAAGGGTTGATTAGCCTTGTCAGGTGTCGGCAAGTGGAACGAGGGAGAATGCGTCGATTTTATCTCAAAATCGCGGGAAAATGCGGATGAAAGAGATTACGATGACAAATAAATAGGGCTCGTGCCGGCGCGGGGGTTCTGGCATGATGGAGTGGATGAACTTTGGCATGCGAAACCCAGAGCGGATTTTTCCCGGCCTACCAGACGGGCGAGTCCGGGCGGGTCAAGCCGGGTCAAGGCAGGTCCGGCCTGGAAAGCCAGGAATACCGGGGCTTTGCGTGATTTTGTTCCTCTGCCTGTTTGCCGGGGCGAGGGTGCGCGCCTTCGATGCGGAGGCGGTGAAACCGTCGGTGCCGAGGATCGTGCTCATGATCAACAGCAACAGATATGAGGCGGGGTCGGGCTTTGTCGTCCATGCTGAAGATGATTACTGCATTGTTGCGACGAATTACCATGTGATCGAGGACAGCAGTGACCAGACGAATTTGTTTGTGCTGCGAAAAGTTCCCGGCGGGATAGAAACCCACAAGGCGGAGGTCATCCTGAAGGATGCAGACCGGGACCTGGCGTTGCTGAAAGTGCCCGGGTTCAAGGCGAACGCCCTTACGTTTTCCACCGTTGAACCGGCGCAGGGGGACGATCTCTATTCCATCGGTTATCCAGGGGTTGCGGATTCGAGGGAAAACAAGCTCGCCCTCATGAAACTGGCGTCGAACGGACAGGAGGGGGTGGTGCCCGATCCTGACGGCCTGGGGAGTGTCTATCTGGAAGCAAGCGTGGCGAAGGGGGGGATGAGGCGGATGGTGATGGACCACTGGCAACATCTTCCGACAACGCTGCCGATCAAGATCATCCAGGACGACGTGAACATCGGCCATGGCAACAGCGGCGGCCCATTATTCAACGTGGCGGGACAGGTGGTCGGGGTGAATACCGCAACGGAGGTAGCCGGCAGATCGAGCATGGATGTGGATAAATTCTGTGTGGCGTCACATATCAGCGCGTTGATGGATGTTTTGAAACAGCAGAATATTTCATTCCTGCAATCGGATGTGGTCCCAAATGCAGGAGGGGGCCTGGCCGGGGCCGGGAGCATCGTCCCCAATAGCGGCAACACGTCCTCGGTGTTGTTGAGCATCGTGGCTGTGCTGGCTGTAGCGGCGCTTATTGTCGCGATGCGCAAGCGGGAGGCGCTGGTGGAATCGTACAGCCATTTCGTGAGGCGCACGGACGCGAGGCAGGCGCCTGCGCGGCGCGAAGCGGAGGAGGGGAATTCCGAGATCACCACGCCGCCGGAGAACGTCCATTTCCGCAAAAGCGCCGAACCCGAGGCGGCTGGGGCTGTGATTCCCGGTGGCTACACGCTGGAAGGCAAGGATCCCGATGACAAGTCCGCGATCCGGCTGGTGGTGGATGAGGCGCTCTGGGCGAAGGCGGGGGAGAGAATCATCATCGGGCGCTGCGCGACCAAAGCACACCTTTGCATCAGGAACCAAAGCGTGTCGGGCGAGCATCTTTCCATCCTGCGGCGCGACGGCGGGCTGCTTATCGAGGACTGCGGCTCCTCGAACGGGACGAGCGTGAACGGGAAGAAGCTGCTGCCCTACGCGCCGATGCCGCTGGGCGACAAGGATTTATTGCAGGTGGGGGATGTGTTGTTGCGGTTCCGGGCGGTGACCGCCTGACAGCGCACGAACCGCGTACGTAAATGGCATTTTCTCATAGCATGAAGCGGCAACCCATATTATAGAAACAGCAACAGTCGAAAGGAAGCATATGGCCATACCCGAAGATGACGAGGAGAAGACAAGAATCATGCGCCGGCCGGGGCACCCGCCCCCTTTGCCGCAGGATGATGACACCAACATCACGAACCGCAGCGACCGTTCACCGTCCCCAGCCGGGGACGACGAAGGGGAAGGCGAAATGACGCGGCTTGTGGGACCCGCCCGCCGCCTTTCGGGCGCGGCGGCACCGGCAGCGCCCGAGAATGGAGGAAGCGAGGCCGATCCCGTGGTGGGCTGGCTGGTGGTCATGGCCGGGCCGGGGCGTGGAAATTCGGTGAAGCTCGGCTACGGGCAGAACAGCGTCGGGCGCGATCGCGAGGAGCGTGTGCGCGTCGATTTCGGCGACGGGAGTATTTCGCGGAAGCGGCATTGCTACATCATCTACGAGCCCCGGAAGCGGCAGTACATCCTGCGTGCCGGGGACAGCGCGAACCTTACCTACCTGAACGGGGAACTTGTGTCGGAAACGATGCCGCTCACGGGCGGAAACCTGATCGAGATCGGAAAAACCACGCTGAGGTTCGTGCCGTTCTGCGGGGCGGATTTCGACTGGCAGGATGAACCCGCTGCGCCAGCCGCATCCGCATGACCAGTATTTTTCCCCCTCATGATCGCTGAGAAAGATTTCGCCGGAAGGCAGACGCGCGGCTCCCGCGGACACCAGGAGGATGCCTACGCATTCTCCGACATTGTTGCCACGGACGGGAGCAACCGCGTGGAGGGTCTGCTCGCGGTGATTGCGGACGGCATGGGAGGGCACACCTCCGGCGAGCAGGCGAGCGAGCTGGCGCTGGAGAGCTTTATCGACGCATTCCACAAGGCAGGCGGGGCGTTGCGCGAACGGCTGAAGAGCGCAGTCCTCGCGGCGAACGAGGCGATGGCAAAGGAATTGAAACGCGCACCCGAACTCGAAGGCATGGGGACGACGCTTCTTGCCGTGGGAATCACCAGGAGCGGGGCGGAATGGGTGAGCGTTGGGGATTCCCCGCTTTATCTCTGGAGCGAAAAAAAGCTGCGGCGGTTGAACGAGGACCATTCCTTCCGGCCGGTGCTGCAGGAAATGCTGGCGCTGGGAAAAATCACCCCGCCCGAAATGGCGCGGCATCCTTTCCGGAACCTGCTGCGCGCGGCCATCACGGGTGCGGAGATCGAGCTCATCGACCAGTCGCACGCGCCGCTTGAGCTGCACGAGGGGGACATGATCCTCGCGGCGACGGATGGAATCCAGACGCTGAGCGACGAGGCAATCGCCGCGCTCCTTGCAAAAGCATCCATGGCGAACGACGCCTTTGTGCTGGCTTCCGGGCTGGTGCAAGGGGTGCTCGCGGCCGGGCATCCGAAGCAGGACAACACCACGGTGGCGATCATCAAGACCGGCCCGGAGGGGTTTGTCGCGCATGAGGCGGTTGTTGAAAAGGATTCGAAGGGGAAGACTGAGACTGTGGTTATGAATCCGCGGCAGAAGCAGGGGTGAACCCGAATTAGAGTGAAATTTAACGGAAGGTATCAAAAATCAAAGGGTTGACTCCGTAAGCGAGATTGGTCAGTCGTCTTGAATAAATTCTTCCTTGATGGAGGTCAATAGAGCCTGCGATTTTGGATAAGCTCTCAAAGCCAGCCTTTGGCAAATTTTTTCTAATTCAGGCACATATGCCTTTTTACGAGGAAGTCCCAGGATTAATCGGTCAATATTCTCGGGCACCCACCCACTCCCCTGCAATAACCATTGCAAAAGTTTTAATACTGCCAGTGGATGCCTTTCCGCAATATTAGTTTTTCCTATTTTGCTTTCTATTCTTTGAAGTTCCAATTGCGTTGGCTTGCTTCTAATGATTAGTTCACTCGCTTCTTCAAACGGAATACCAGATGCAAAGGCCCAACCAAAAAAGATTTCGGCTTCCTGGACGGCAAGCCCACAGGGTACGCCTTCAAGCCGATTGTTCCAATAGTTTTTCATCCAAGTATGCCACATAAGGCTATTTTGCGTCGCCGAGGATTGCTGGAGAATAAAGTCCATATCCCTGGCCCAGCTAACCCTTTGGTTTTCACTTAATCCTTGAAAAAAATCGACAAACCAATTCGTCTCGTTGATATCAAATAGGCAAGAGTGGACGATAGCCGCGATATGACGCAAAAACCCTCGTTCCATCCCGGATTGGACATTCTTAAAATATGGGAAGGCTTCTCGATAACTTTGTTGCATTAACAAGATCAATTCCCGAGATAGTTGACCATAAACTACATGTGGTTGCCATAAGACAAACGCCTCTTCATGGAACCTTTCGAACTCCAATTTCGGCATCAGCTTTACTTTGAACCAATCTATGTCGATCCTAGCGATAAAGGCCAAATATTGACCCAAAACGCTTCGACCTAGCAGACACAAATAATCACTTCCTGTTACGATTTGATCCAGTGGTGCTTTAAGCCAAACAGGAAACCCTTCAATCTTTTGATCTGCCTTTTGAAGCTGGTAATTACATATTTTTATCCAAAAGTGTACAATCAGTCCCGAGGTGGCCTGACTCCCGAAAAGTGAGCAGTATGAGAATGTAGTTTTGTCCGATATAAAGGACAAAACAAAATGAAGAAAAGTCGGCATAAAGAAGAACAA